>Ga0310344_10001368_pt1 | contig 18635 bp, 15 predicted proteins | sample HC15DNA20200_MG_FD_203801 | JGI IMG/M metagenome (GOLD analysis project Ga0310344, IMG submission 203801) | Marine microbial communities from station ALOHA, North Pacific Subtropical Gyre - HC15-DNA-20-200_MG | ecosystem: Environmental > Aquatic > Marine > Oceanic | place: Pacific Ocean: North... | reverse complement strand
CAAGTGAAATAACAAGCATGATCGAACCAACGATCCACAATTCTGTGCTCATCGTGAAAATTACCAGTGCTATACCCATAAGAAATGGGCCAGCAAGCAATACCAGACCTCGGTGACGTGCCGACATGGAGGCAACGATGAGTGTTCCCACAACAGAACCCAGTCCGGCAATGCTATGGAGCACACCGATAGTCTCAGGTCCCCCATCGAGTACATCGAGCACATAGCCCGGAAGAATCGTCATGTAAGGCATTGAAAACAATACGATAACGATGTTGCTCAGAATTAAAATCCGAACCGTTGGATTTTGCGCAAGGTATCGAAAACCGTCAATGAGCTCTCGGATGGCTCGACGCACCTCGACAGTCACTCCGTATTCGGCTTCGAGAGTTGAGTCTTCCAACGCGCTCGTTGGGATGTTGGGTATCCGGGATAAGATTCCGGCTGTAAAAATAAAACAGCCAGCAATGAAGAGATATACATACTCCGCACCGATCACGGCGAGCAAGACTCCTCCGATTGCCGGTGCAATAAGGCGCATCACACTCATACAACCCATATTTAAGGCCACGGCATTCTGCAATAGCTTAAGTCCAACAATTTCAGGAATCATGGACTGACGCGCTGGCATCAGCAGAGCAAAAATCGCCCCTTCAATAGCCATGGACACAATCAAATGCCAAAACACCAGCACATCTAACACCAGTAGAATCGCTACACAGGTCACAACAAACGCAGCAGCTAGGAGCCCAATTTGCATGATTTGCTTCTTAGGAAATCGGTCAGCTAGCACACCGCCCCACATATTGAGTAGTAATCCCGAAATAGCATCGGCAAGCGCGACAATACCAAGTGCTGCATACGAATCCGTTAGTACGAAAACAACGTAACCCGTCACGATCATGTGCATCATGAAGGCGCCACCAAGCCCTAGTGTCGAGATGAGATACCAGCGAAAGGCAGGAACACGAAGCGATTCGAATGTGCGGAGTCGCGACAAAGTCGGAGGAGTTACTCTGGCTCCTCCAACTTGCCCAGAATCAAGCGGCTTGCTCACAGGAAAATCGGGTTTCGTGCTTGAGTCGTAGTCATCGCTGACCTTTATCACTACCAATATGCAGCCCACGAAGGTAGACATGATTGAACGAGTCGTTAAGGTAGAGCAAATGCGACACACTTTTAATGGTCACTGGCGGAATCACTACGAGCCTCGCATCATGCCAGCATCAGACGCCGCTGCGCTAGTGCAATCTGGCGAGCACATCTGGATTCCTCCTGGCCACGCCTCTCCTTCGATCATCGAAGAGCTTTCTGCTCGAACTGCTGAGCTATCTGACGTTGAAATTCGCGGCCTTGGGGTCGCAGACTTCGGCCTCTTCTCGGCGGATGCCGCAAAAACTTTCCACTACCAAGATCAGTTTGGAAACATCTTCAGCCGACCAGCTTTAGCTGCAAAGATCATCGACTTCCATCCCTACTGGTTGGTTGGCCGGCATAAGGCACTGGATGCTGGTCGGGAAGAAGCCTGGGCCGTCGACAACTTGATGATCACGACCTCGGAACCGGACAGTAACGGATTCGTTTCGCTGGGATGCAGCGTCTGGGATGGCATTACCACTGCTCGTCGAGCGACTAGAGTGATCGCTAGCGTCAATCCGATGACCCGCCACACCTATGGTGACACGACTTTGCATGTTTCCGAGATCGATGCATTCGTCCCCGACGAGCGTGTCGGTGTCCCACCCGATCCCGTATACGACACTGCGGACAAGGGAATCGCCCATCATGTAAATGAACTCATCGAAGACGGAGATACTATTCAAATCGGAGTCGGATCACACACTTCGGGAATGGTTCACTTTGGTGCTTTAGATGGGAAGCAGGAATTGTCCTATTTCGGAGAACTGAGTGTTGCCGGCTTAGTCCCAATGGTAGAGCAAGGCATCATCACAGGCCGGACAAGCCAGCTCCATCCAGGAAAATTTGTTGCCACACTGATTGGAAATACCCCCGAAGAACGTGAAATGGTGTACGGAAACCGCGCTTTCGAGCTCTACGATTTAGAATACCTCCTAGATCCTCGTAATATCGCTCGTAACGACGGCATCGTCGCGATCAACGGAGCTCTTTCGATAGACCTCACAGGCCAAACCGGCGTCTATAGCATCGGGGCACGCATCTATGCAGGCATGGGAGGGCACCTCGCCTTTGCTGTTGGCGCCTATCTCTCGCCGCGTGGCCGCTATGTCTGTGTGCTGCCTTCGACAGCAGTCAATGGCACTGTCTCTACAATCACAGCACAGTTCGAAGCGGGACAAATCGTTTCAGTGCCAAGAGAAATGGCTGACACGGTGGTAACCGAATACGGGATCGCGAGGTTACTGGGGAAAAGTGTGCGACAGCGAGCTGAAGAACTGATCAGCATTGCCCATCCAGATCATCGAGGTGAACTCAAGAAGGCTGCTCAGCAACTCTTCTACAACTAAGTCGTCAAGCTTCCAAAGAGACAGGAGACTACAAATGACCATCGATGCACGACTCGACAAACTTGGCATCGTGCTCCCTGAAGTACCCGACCCCGCCGGTAACTATGTACACGTTGTTCGCACCGGGAACCTGCTCTTCCTTGCCGGAAAAGGCCCGCGAGGATCGACCGGCAAGGTCGGGACAAACATCACCGAAACACGAGCACAGGAAGATGCACGCGATACTGGCCTGACCCTGATCGCAGTCATGCGTCAGGAGCTGGGTTCACTCGATCGAGTATCACGAATCGTGAAAGTATTCGGTATGGTCAATGCCGCTCCAACTTTCAGCAATCATCCAGCCGTGATCGACGGTTGTTCTGATCTATTCATTGAAGTATTCGGAGACGCGGGCAGGCATGCGCGTTCCGCTGTGGGTATGAGCTCGCTACCAAATGAAATCACTGTCGAGATCGAATGCATTGTAGAGATCATCGACTGATCACCGCTTGATCAGACCTAATGCACCTTATTCGGTTCACCTCTTCTCAAGAACCGCACCGATTCCGAGGTTCGCCTTAGAAAGCTTACTGGCTATCGATTCTGGTCCTTACATTCTCTGGCTATATCGTCGTTCCTGATCACAACTTGCTCGTTATCGCTGGCGCTGTTTGCGGTTTAGCTGTAGTACTCCTCGCGAACTACTGCAACAAATCGAAATGTCTAGGTAGTTCATCTCCCTCGAATCGAATACTGACACAGCCGGGTCGTACGGTTGATGCTGAACGATATCGAAGTGAGTGCTAGCGAGTACCTATAGCACGGAACGAGGTTCGGCAAGTGCGCCTTCAGTGAAGCGGTCAAGGCGAAATCCCTCAAGGCTAAGGGATGGGATACCATCGAAAATCATTTCTGAGACAAGACGCCCTGCAATCGGTCCCATGGCGAAACCGTGCCCACTAAAACCAGTTGCAACAATCAGACCGTGTGGTTGATCAACTGCGTCAATAACCGGAACGGCGTCGGGAGTCGCATCAATGACACCAGCCCACTGTTCTTCGCTCTGAATATCATTGATGCTAGGAAAGATTTTCTGGAAATGTTCGAGCGCACGAACCGCCACTCGCCGGTTCGGCTCTGTTGGTAAAGCAAAATGAATGCGAAATGGGTGCTGACTTCTGGCTCCTATACCGACCACATCAACGATATCGCGCAATAGCGGACGGCCCAGGTGAAGTCGGAAAAGAGACCGATTCTGCCTGAAGTTCGGTAAGAATCGGCGAATGTCACGCAAACTCGCTAGCGTTAGATCATGATCAGCACCGCCACCCGCTAAAATTACCCGCCCGTCCCTACGTTGTCGGAACGAGATATCGCCTGCCCATACTCCCGCTTGAGTAATCGGAGGAACTGGTGTCGTCCGCTGTACTGTCGCACGAACAAGACGTTGAGGCAGTTTCAACCCAATGTTTCTGAGCAAGCGTTCCGACCAAGCTCCGGCCGCACATACCACTTGCTTGGTCTCAATGTAGCCACTTTCAGTCGAAACACCGGAGATGCCCGAATCCGCAGTTATGATCTCGTCAACAGCACAACCAGAGATCACGATGGCTCCTTCACGAGCCGCTGCATTCGAAAAGGCATTCGTCGTCTTCGTCGGATCCGCGTGGCCATCGGTCGGCGTATACATCGCTCCTGCCAATTTGCCTTTAAGCGCGGGAATGACTTCTCTGGTCTGCTCTGCAGTCAACAAGCGTGTTTCCAAACCATGATCACGCACTTCTTCGACCCAGGACGCGTACTGGTCTAGCCGATCTTCATCAAACGCAAGCGCTAAATTACCGCCTTGGCTCCATTCAATATCTGCCTGCAATTCAGTTTCCAGATTGAGCCAAAGCCGGTTACTCTCAATCGCGAGCGGTAGCTCCAGTGGGTGTCGCCCCTGTTGACGAACAAAACCCCAATTACGACTCGATTGTTCGCCTCCGATCGGACCGCGCTCTAGCAGTACGACCGGAACACCACTCTTCGCCATGAAATACGCACTGGCTGAACCGACGATGCCGCCACCGATCACGACTACTTCAGCATGTCTCGGAAGTTGCTGCGTCATGGGTTGCCCTCGATGTCTATGGGCGCAGGCAGCACAGTATAGCGAGACTCGCTCGCAACGCGTCGAGTAACTGGTTGAGTGGCGAGCACACGTGATACACCCGTACGATGCAAATCTAGCGAAACAACAGCAGTGTCAGCAGGATTATGGCGATTCTCTTCACGGTTTTACTCATCCTCGGAGTGGTGGGTACGGTGACTGTCAGGTTTGCCGGACCTCAAACCTTGCGTAACGAATTGCAACAGTCGGCCTTACCGCTTGCATGGTTGGTAGCAATCACCGCAACCGCCGGGAGTTTGTACTTCTCTGAGGTAGCAGGCTACACACCTTGTGAATTTTGCTGGTATCAACGAATCGCAATGTACCCACTGGTGCTAACGCTTGGCGTCGCGGTCAGGCGGCAAGATCCAACAGTTATCTACTCAGCAATCCCACTTGCAGTGGTCGGAGCGCTGATCGCCCTCTATCACTACCAGCTACAACTATTTCCCGATCAATCGTCGCTGTGCTCTTCAGGCGCACCATGCACCTTTCGTTGGATCGAAACTTTCGAGATCGTCTCGATCCCTCTGATGGCCTTTGTGAGCTTCAGCCTTATTATCATGCTGCTACTGATCAATAACCGAACACGTCCTGTACCGGAGGAACCACATCGCTAATCGATCAAGGCGAAGCACTTCTCAGCCCGCATCCAAAGGGCAAGCCAAGAAAATGTTGTTCGCTGGTGTCATTGGAATCGTGATCTTCGCTATCGTCCTAGGCTTTTTCTTATCTGGAGACAGCGAGGATTACAGTGAAGACATCGAGGTCGCATCCGTAACTCTGTCCGGTTGGCCGTTGCCTGTTTTTCAAGGATCACCAGACCAAGCCATTGGCGCGCGAGCACCAGCTATCTCAACAAAGACAACACTGGACGAGACCGTCAAACTTAATCCTGCCGATGGCATTGCAAGGGTTATCGGATTTTTCGCTCACTGGTGTCCTCATTGCCAGCGTGAAATACCTCGCATCACAGCCTGGTTAGACGAAAACAATCTGCCAAATCGTGTCGAAGTGATAATTATTTCTTCAGCAGTCGACTCCACTGCGCCCAATTATCCTCCTTCTGCCTGGTTGCGACGGGAGGGATGGCAAGGCCCCATCCTCGTTGACAATGCAGCTACGGATATCGCAACTGGCTATGGGCTGTCAGGATTCCCCTACTGGGTAGTCCTCGGAGGTGAAGGTAAAGTAATCACGCGAACCCATGGCGCGCTCAGTGATGCGGAATTCTCAAGCCTTGTCGACCAAGCGCTACAGTCTCTGACCAATAACACCGAGAACCGCTGATTTGAGTCCGGTGAACAATCGGCAAGGAAAATTGTTCCATAAGGTTCGCAAGCTCATCCGAGCTATCACCGTCTGATCTAATCTGAATACAATCTCCAGAAACGATCGAGGCACTGTCTAACGAATCAGGCTGTGCGCAGGGAGCGGCCGATGCGACTGCATGACTACCTCAACTTCAACGCTCGCGAAACACCTGCTGATGAATTCGCGTGTGATGGCAGGCGCACTGTTACCAACGCTGAGGCTGCTGCTGAGGCCAACCAGATCGCCAACGCTTTTGTTTCAGCCGGTATTCAGGTAGGTGACCGGGTAGCTATCCTCTCCAAGAACTCTGTCGAATACGCCATCCTCTATTTTGGTGCTTCCGCAGCTGGCGCCGTGCCAGTTCCTCTTAACTATCGCCTTGCACCCGCTGAATGGTCATACATCATCAACGATGCCGGTGCCCGCATGATGATCGCCTCACAGGAATTCACAACCTTGATCGATACCGTTCGATCGGAATTAGAGAGTGTCAAACAGTACTACCAAATAGGCGGTGAATCCGACAGTGGATGGGAATCTTATGTCTCCTGGGTCAGCAGCCAAACCACCGACTCCTGTGATCGCCGAATCCAGGATGATTCGGATATCTATCAGATGTATACCAGCGGAACGACAGGTCATCCGAAGGGTGCGATTCTCCAACAGCGTGCGGTCACGTCGAACATTACCCAGGTCGTGAACTCTGGCCTTGCATTTAACCCAGGTGAACGAGCACTCATTGTCGCGCCCATGTATCACGCTGCTGCCTGCATAGTGTCGTTTAGTGCGATCTCTGGCGGTGCCAGTCTGTACATTCAGGAGGACTTCAATCCTGCCGAGGTCGTCCGTGCTATGGATGAAGAAGGTATAGCTGTAGCACTACTCGTCCCAGCGATGATCCAGGCGTGCTTGGTTGGGGTGCCTGATATTTCGGACCGTCAGTATCCACATCTCCGTACCGTCGTCTACGGAGCATCACCAATTGCTGCCGATACGTTGAGGTCAGCTATAGCATCGTTTCAATGTGATTTCCTGCAGGGTTTCGGCATGACCGAAACGACCGCGGTTATCTCGATTATGTCAGCAAGAGATCATCAAGTTGCGTTAGACAATCGACCCGAGCTGTTGCTGTCTGCCGGCCGTCCAATCGTGGGTTGCGAGGTACGTATCGTCAACGAGCACGACGAAGAAATACCAAATGGCGAAATTGGTGAAATTATCACCTGCGGGCCTCAACTAATGAGTGGTTATTGGAACTTGCCGCACGAAACTGCATCGGCGCTCAAGGGAGGATGGATGCATACAGGCGATGCAGGCATGGTCGATGATGATGGCTATATTTATATTCAGGACCGCTTAAAAGACATGATCGTTTCCGGTGGTGAAAACGTATATCCCGCAGTTGTAGAGGCTGCACTCTTTGGCCATCCCGCAGTTGCCGACGTAGCTGTCATCGGTGTACCGGACGATCAATGGGGGGAGACTGTCAAAGCAATCGTTGTTCTCCGGATAGGTGAATTCATCAGTGAAGAGGACCTGATAGATTTCTGTGGCGGCAAGCTTGGTGGCTTCGAACGCCCTCGCTCAGTTGATTTCATCGAAGCACTCCCACGTAATGCCAGTGGGAAAATTCTTAAACGAGAACTACGCGAACCTTACTGGAGTGGACAAGACCGACAGATCTCCTAAACAACTGTCAGCGCAGTAAGCCGAATCCGTGCTTCCGTGAATTTCTGTCATTCGGTCTCGGGGGTGAGGCTATCTTTGATGTTTCGCCGCACATCGCTGCTGCCACTGTGCACACTGCCACGACCACTACTAAACATGTTTTGATTTAATTCATCACCGATATACATCGCGGTCGTATCACCGCTCGCAATCGCCATACGTAGAGTATTCTTCGTACGCTGCACAGCCCACGGCTCAAGTTTGTTAAGCACTTCGACAAACGAACTCACTGTCGTATCAAGCTCTCCGGGCTGTGCTAAACGGTTAACCAGACCGATTTCCCAGTAACGTTCTGCACTGTACAGCTCCCCTGTCATAGCGATCTCCAACGCTAATCGACGACCCAGATGACGAGTCAGCAATGCGATATTCATCCCTGCTGGAAAGCCATACGCCATTTCGACACAACCAAATCGAGCTCCACGCTCTGCTACCAAAAAATCACATGCGAGCGTCAGCGCCTGACCTCCACCGAGAGCAAACCCTTGTACAACTGCAACTGTGGGTTTCTGACAGTCAAGCAGCAGCGACAGTGCACGAAGAAACGGCCCGGACTTATGGCTCACTGGTTGGTTCGTCGATTCGTCCTCAGAGGGTGACGATCCAACTTCATCCTTACGACGAGTCTTAATATCGCGTCCTGCCGAGAAATAATCACCTCGACCGGACAATAGAATGCTGTGCACATCATCATCGGCTATGGCAGCGTTTAACGCATCGATCATTGTCAGCAGCATTTCGTCATTGACAGCGTTTCTCTTTTCAGGGCGATTCAGAGTGATGATCGCTGTCTCAGCCTGCTGAGATACAAGGACTGGCCCGCTACTGACGCTGAACATGTACGCCTCTTCCCTATCTGGTGCGCATGTATGGAAGCCTAGCACCATGTACTTTGCCTTAGTGAAACTTCAGTTGATATCAGGACAATTCGGCGAACCGATCACGATTACCGACCACGCTGAAAAGTGACTTGGCAACGTTCACGCAAATAGAGAGGAACCAATCACACTCTTCAAATTATTAAGCTAATCAATCCCTTTTATGTCTTATAACTGATCAGCTTCGTCGAAATAATTGAGCTGGGTGAGACGTCGCCAGATGATCACTTTCCAAAGAGCTTGTTACTCATGGTGCCATCTCAAGACTCAGGTAAACACCACTTATGGACGAGGGCCGACTTGATTGGGCAGAGACTGAACCATCTGACGAATATGTTCGACTGTAGTACCGCAGCACCCACCGACGATCTGTACGCCTCCTTCAACCAGTCCCTTGCAATGAATAGCGAAAGCGTCGGGATCCATGCTGTTCCCACGAGAAGCCTCGGGATAGGCCATAACAGGACCAGACCAACGCGGGAACAATACGTCGAGACCTGGGGACATCGAAGATGGTGCACTATGCATAATGCCAGTGGCAGTTCCACCCATCCCCGCGAACTCGTCAATCAACAACTCCAGTGGAATTTCAGTCCCCCAGCCTGAATCAGCTTCTATTTCCCCATCCTGATCGATGGTGAAACGAGAAGACTCTTCGGCCGCAATGTCCCATCCGACCATTCGACCATCAGAGCGACGCGTGCAGCTGATACCGATCCACACTGGCAAGCCAGTAGCAACGGCAGCAGTAATCGCCCGCTTGGAGTGTTCTAGATCCCGCATCATCTCCATGATGATGATGTCAACTCCAGCTTCAGCCAGCGTGTCAGCCATCTCAGTGAAATTGGTAGCCTCTTGATCTGCCGTTGGTGCATATCGGGGATCAGGAGCAAGACTGCCTGGTACCCACGCGCGCATGATCGACATCGATCCCGCAACCGCGACTTCCGAATTAGTTGTCACTCTATCCCGAGCTTCACGAGCCAGTTCAACAGCACGACGGTTGATGGCTCGAGTTTCATCGCCAAGCCCCGCACTCTCTAGTACGTGACGACTAGTGGCGAAAGTGTTTGCAGTAATCACATCCGCTCCTGCGCGGATATAGTCTTCATGTACCTGGCGAACTGTGTCTGGATGAGTCTTATTCGCAACTCCGCACCATGCTGCGAGATCCATTGGTACGCCGTAACGCGCTACCTCTGAACCCATCGCTCCGTCGAGCACAATAAGACCACCCGATTCGAGTTTCTGATCGAGAATCATCGTAACTTTCTCTCACTAATAGACGCCTACTGGATATACGAACGAATATTAGAACGTAATCCGTTCGAAGTGTTCGTACCGATTCGCATACAAGATTCAGAGCAAAACTCATCCGTCCCTTATATACGACCCTGACGAGCGACCTCAGTAGGCTCGGTACCGACAATCCCAGTAGCTTCGAGCTCGGCAAGATCTGTTTCGCTCAACCCTAGTAAATCTCTGAAAACATACTCGTTGTGCTGACCCAGAGTGGGAGTCGGTCTGCGTGTTTTCAAGGGCGTCTCCGACATGTGCATCGGCCTGCCAGGATAAATTTGAGTTCCGGCATCCGGATCGTCGACTGACTCCCAGAAATCACGCGCACGTAAGTGTGGATCGGCGAATGAATCCGCCGCGGTGTAGACAGCTCCCGCAGCGACTCCACTGCGTTGCAGCTCCTCCATCACCTCCACTTTGTCTCGAGTGGCTGTCCACTCCGAGATAATCATGTCGAGTTCGTCCTGATGTTCGTGGCGGCTGCTCATCGTTTCAAATTGATCGCCTTTGATCAGCGTGGGCTGGCCGATAGCGTTACAGAGCTTCTCCCATTGCTCGTCGGTTTCTACCGCGATAGCAACCCAAGCATCCTCGCCTCGGCAGCGATAACAACCGTGCGGTGCCATCCGCTGATCACGATTCCCGATCCGTTCAGCAACACGGCCATTCATACTGTGCTCCAGTACAAATTCACCAAGCATCGACGTCATATTCTCACGCTGCGATAGATCGATGTGCGCACCTTCGCCACTCTTCCTCCTCTGTCGCAATGCCGCCAGCACCATGGTCACTGCCATCGAACCGGCTAGTGGATCAGGGAGCGCCACCGTGTGGATACCCTGAAGCTCATCGGGATATCCAGTGAGATGAACCAGCCCGCCCAGTTGTTCCAAGGTAGGGCCGAAGGAGACAAAACTACTCTCTGGCCCTGTTCCGCCTTGGCTATACATCGAAGCGAGGATGATGCCACGGTTAATTTCACGAAGTCGTGGATAGTCCAGCTGCCAGCGTTCCATCACTCGGTTACTGAAGTTCTCAACGATCACATCACTCATCGCAACCAACTGCTTGAAAAGCTCGCGGCCGCGCGGCTCTCCCATTTCAAGCGTGATCCCAAGCTTGTTACGGTTGCGCACGTTAATCATGCCCGAGCGATTCCATGACCTCTCGCCGGGCTCACCGTCTGGGTAGACTCCTCGTGCCAGAATCCGAAGGTTGTCAGGATGGGTACGAGATTCAATCTTGATTGTCTCGGCACCGGCGTCTGCCAGCCACCTTCCTGCAGTCGGGCCAGCTTGGTACATGCCGAGGTCTAGGACGCGCAATCCTTCAAGTGGAAGTTGCTGCTTGCTTGATGTTGCAGTCATCACGCCACCTCTGTTGCGGCTAGCTCCGCGACCATACCTGCACTGAGCTCCGTCAATTCGCTGAGTACCTCCTCAGTATGCTCACCGAGAAGCGGTGCCGCAGAATACTGCCAATCAGCACCGGTCAGCCGTGCAGGAAAACCAGGATAAAGTTGAGTTCCGGCCTCCGGATGGTCGATTTCGACAAAATACTCGCGTGCTGCGTACTGGGGAGACTCCACGAGATCGCTCATGTCAGCGACGAATGCTGCTGGCACATGAGCATCCTGTGCCAGCAGATAGGCCTCGTACTTCGATTTGTCATAGGACCACTGCAGAATCTCGGTATCCAGATCCCCCTCCATACGCATCTGGTCACGAGCTACGGCGTCATCAGCTTCCTCTGCTTCGGCCCGGTCTCCCAAAATTAATCGCCTGAAATCTTCATACCGATGAGCCTGTACGCTGAAGGAGATAAACCCGTCAGCACAGGGGATCGGCACACGTGAGCTCTCCCGTTCTCGTACGAAGCCACGGTAACTGTAGTCCATCGTGTCCTGTGAATGATCAGACGTCATCGACTCCATAACTGAAATATCTATGTACTGGCCCATTCCCGCTTCTTCAGCAAGATGGAGCGCGGTCAGTGTCGCAGTAGAGGCGTAGAGACCCGTTGTATATTGCGCCACGCTCCCTCCGAACTTGAGTGGGGCGCGTGATCTATCGCCGATCAGGCTCATATATCCACCCAGTGCAAAGACTGTAATCTCGGTCGCTCGATAGTCTCTGTACGGACCATCCTGTCCGAATGGTGTGATCGATGTCATGACTAACGTCTGTTGATCACGCGAGAGTGCCTCGTAGCCCAAACCACGTTCGGCCAGATACCCAGGGGCAAAGTTCTCTACCACGATGGATGAGCGAGACGACAAAGCACGGAGAGCATCCTGCCCCGCAGCATCATCAAGATCCAGCACTACTGATCGCTTATTCCGATTGAGGTACAGAAAGAGCCCGCTCTTTTCCAGATGGAGAATGTCTTCAGGAAACGGGCCAAGGCGACGCGACGGGTCACCACTTGATGCTTCAATCTTGATTACATCAGCTCCGAGAGTCGCCATCACACTCGTGCAGTACGCTGCGCTGATCCCTTCACCCATCTCAAGCACTACTACACCGTCCAGCGGTCTGCTCATCGACTACTCCTTGCATGTACTCGTCGCACTATGGCTTTTTCTGATTCAACGTTACGCCTCGATCATCACCGCTAATCGAACGAACCTGTTGAACATTTTCCGCAGTTACCTGCTTTTACTTCAGACATTCCCGAACTATGTCTATCAAAGACGTAACCTTCAGACTCAGCTGAATTATGGCCGCATTCCTCTGGCCTTTCGACCGGCGATCTTCGGTAATCCGGCATATGCCAACTCGACCCATTCACAAAGTAGCGGACGCGTGTCTCTGGGATCGATGATCTCCTCGACATTGAATGCCTCCGCTGTGCGAAAGGGCGAGCCGAGTGCCGAGAGTCGTGCCTCAATCTCCTTACGAACAGCATCTGGATCGTCGGCTTCTTCGATCTGACGACGGTATGCAGCCATCACACCACCTTCAATCGGTAGTGAACCCCACTCTCCTGAAGGCCATGCAACACGGTAGTTCCAACGAGTGTGATTCTGATGTGCAGCACCGGCCATACCAAATGCACGGTGAACCAGAACCGTCGCCCAAGGAATCTTAGCCTGATTAATCGCGACGAAAGCACGCACCCCGCGCTTCAACATGCCAGAACGCTCTGCCCCTTCACCAAGCATGAAACCAGGCTGATCGACGAAATTCACGACTGGAAGGTTGAATGTGTCGCAGAGATCGACAAACTTCATCATCTTATCTGCACCAGCAGCATCCAAAGCTCCGCCAGCGAACATCGGATCATTAGCCATCACTCCCACCGGGTGACCAGCGAGGCGTGCCAGAAATGTGACAAGCCCCGGCCCGTAGTGACGGCGAATCTCAAAGCTGCTGTCACGGTCGAGAATCATTGAAAGCATCTGACGAATATCGTGTGGCCGACGTCGGTCTCGCGGAATGATCGAGAGTAATTCCTCATCGCGTCGATCGACCGGGTCATCGCAGTTGGTGACAGGTGGCAGTTTTGACACATTGTCAGGAAGGAAGGAGAGAAAACGAGCAATCTGCCTGAATGCATCCTCTTCGTTCTCTGCTTCGTTATCTACCGCGCCGCTTTCATATACATGGATGTGCGAACCACCTAACTCGTCGCGATCGATGGTCTGACCAAGTGCGCGCTGCACAATTGGCGGTCCGGCAGCGAACAATTGTGACTGACCTCGGATCATCACCGTGAAATGCGTTGTGATTGCTTGGGCGACACCGCGTCCGGCTACTGAACCCATGGCTGCAGCTGCTACCGGCACAGTTGCGAGCAACTCAGCTAAAATCGGCCAGGCTGCGTTGGAGGGGACATAGGTACGCCCAATACTCTCGATCGTCGCCACACTGCCGCCGCCACCGGTTCCATCGACCAGCCTTACTATCGGAAGTTCCAGTTCCAAAGCCATACGCTCAGCATGAACTCCTTTACCTCCGACAGCGCCATCAGCCGCACCTCCCCGTACGGTGAAGTCATCACCACCCACGACGACAGAACGGCCATTGATCTTGCCGATACCCATAACGTAGTTTGACGGCGTCACACCGCGTAATTCATTGCCCTCGTACTCCGCACGACCAGCCAGCACACCCCGTTCGCGAAAACTACCGTCATCCAGAAGCAGATCGATTCGCTCGCGTACCGTGAGACGACCACGATCGTGGTGGCGCTGCACACGCTCCTCACCACCAAGAAGATAGGCCAATTGTTTGCGCTGCTCGAGTTCATCGATCTCAGGTTGCCACGTCATAAACGACCCTCCATTAATCTCGACGGAACATTAGCCTCGTAATGCCGGTTGTCCGACAAAGATATAGACCAATCGATCTCTCATGGTCACAACACACGGGGCTTACTCGGTGCCATTCTCCGCATCTCCGTTCTGTTATGGTCTGGATGGCAACAATTGATGGGAGGAATTTCGCCACCTCGACCTGGGTCCACAACGCTGTTCGCGATCATTCCATATCGAACACGTGGTGTGCTATTCAGTAACGCGCTACACGTCAGCGAACTTCGAAGTAACGACGCGTTCTGGATGGTATGTGCTCCCAGAGCACGCCAAATACGTCTATCGCACCAGGAGGCCATACGTGCCACTCATGATCCGATATCTCATGTCCAGCGATCTCGAATTTCAAATATTTATCGAGGACGAACACGCTCATGACCCGATCGAGTGTGAAAACATCGACGGCATCGATCTCCCGTTCAACTGCTTCACCTCCACCGTATCCGCCCAGCCATCCGAAGCGCAGCTGCAATCGGCCGAAGCGGTCACAAGCGCAAGGATCTAATCGTGTTCACCTCACGCTGCGCTTGCTAATGTTGCATACCGAGTCTCAGTCGAGCAGTTCTCATCAAGCGTCGGCGGTCCGCCGCGCAGTAATCCTTGCCGCCGGGAAAGGCACTCGCCTCCAGCCGCTCACCTCCAACGTACCGAAGTGCCTCGTCAAGATCGGCGGCGTACCGCTGCTCGAACGTGCTCTCCAGTCCTTGGCTTCGCAAGGGGTCACCGAAGCGATCATCGTCATCGGTTACAGAGGTGATGTGATCCGAGACCGTATAGGCTCTCAATTCGCGAACGTTGCCATCCACTACGTCGACGCACCAGATTTCGACACAACGAACAACATCCACTCCCTCTGGGACGCCCGCGACTACCTCGACGAAGACATCCTCCTCCTCGAGGCCGATGTCGCTTTCGACACCACCGTCATTACCGCTCTGCTCGCCCACCCAGGCAGCAGCGCAGCCGTCGCGCCTTCTCAGCGATCGCTCTCCGGTACCGTCGTCCACCAGAACGAGCACAACCAGATCATTCGCTTCACACTCGGATCCGAACAAGGACCGGATTTCGATTTCTCAAGCGCCCTCAAAACCGTCAACATCTATCTGTTGCGGGGGCAATTCCTCCGGGAGTCCGTGGTCCCCAGCCTCTGTCGCGCCATCGAGGCCGGTCACGTCAATCGCTACTATGAGACCGTCCTACAGGAATGCATCGCCAAGGGAGACATCACCAACTTCATCGCCGTCGATGTCTCCGCTCGCCGTTGGTACGAAATCGATGATCACCGAGATCTCGATGCCGCAGAGTTCCTCTTCCAGGATCGCGACGCCCAGTACCACCGCATCCAGCAGCTCCACGGCTCTTACTGGCGCTACGGATTCACAGATCATTCCTACCTCTACAACATGCACTTCCCACCTCTCACCATGCTTGAGGTCTTCCGCGACGACCTCCGCGAGGTAATCACTAACTACCCCGTCGGCCAGAACGAAATCGCCCGCCTCACCGCTAATTGGACTGGCGCCAATCCGGATAATCTCGCCATCGCCAACGGGGCCGCTGAACTCATCAAGATCCTTGGTAACCAATTCATGCAGCGCATGACCATACCCACACCATCCTTCAACGAATATGAATCCGTCATCCCTGCCGCCGGCCTCAACCGTTTCCCTCTCACTCCCGGCACCTTCGAATTAGACATCGATGCCTTCGCCGAGTCGGCCATTCAATGGTGTTCCGACACTGCCATCGTCGTCACGCCCAACAATCCCACCGCACTCTCCGTCTCCCGTGAAAACATCATCCGTCTCGCCAGTCGTCTCGAACCTCACAACTGCCGCCTGATCGTCGACGAATCCTTCATCGAGTTCGCGCGTCCCGCCAGTCCGACCAGACCGAATAACACAACTTCCGTGATCCCGGCCGGGAGCATCGAAGACGCGATCGAGGATTACCCGAATCTCGTCGTTATCAAGAGCCTCAGCAAAATCTTCGGTATCGCTGGTCTCCGCATCGGCTACCTCCTCAGCGCCGACCGCGACCTGATCCAGGCAGTCCGCGCCGCGCTCCCCATCTGGAACATCAACGGCCTCGCCGAAGAATTCCTTCGCATCGTCGGTCGCTACCGTGCCGAATTCGACGCAAGCTGCGATCTCACGAGGTCTGCTGCCGCTCAACTCTACGAGGATTTGCGTGCCCTCCCCGGCATCGACCCCATCGAACCGGACGCCAACTTCATCCTCGCCAAGCTCACTAATCCACTAGCGAGTGCCCTCGAAGTCGCCCGCCATCTCTACATCGAGCACAACATTCTCATCAAAGAATGCACCAGCAAGAGTATGCCCGAGGCTACTCGCTATCTTCGTATCGCCTCCCGTACTCCTGATGAAAACCGTATCCTCGTCGCTGCTCTTGCCAACGTCCTACATTTAGTCAGCCCGACAAACAAATAATCAACATCACCAACTCACGAACTGTCATTCGACGACGTCCCAAGGAGCAGAACCGATGACCCATGATCGTCCCTCTCAATCGGAAGCGTCTCAACTAGCGACTGACACCGAGGCCATAGACACTAAGTTCGTAAATACTGAAGCTCTGAACACCGACGCCGAAAATGCCGCACTCATGCTCGAGATCGAACGCACCGTCCCCCCGATGGACATTGGTGACGCCGAAAAGTTCCTACTCGAGGCAAAGCACATCTTCGACAACTTAGGAATCGTCTTCTTCCTCCGTCAGGGCACCTGCCTCGGCGCCTACCGCGACAATGCTCTCATCCCCTGGGACGATGATCTCGATCTCGGCTCTATCATCGATATGCACGGCTTTACCGATGAACAGGTGGACCTCGTCGTCGAAGCCTTCCGTGCCAACGACTGCTACGTCGACGTACAGCGGGAGGGGCTCTACACCGACGTTCGTATAATGAAATACAAAATCCGCATCGATTGGCAGTGCTACCGCGTCGTCAAAGGCACTATCGCCCACTATCCCGGCGTGCCCTTCCCCATTTCACTCTTCGAGCAATTTGAAGAAGTCCAGCTTCTCAGCACCACCTTCCGAGTACCCAGTCCTCCCGAGCAGTACCTCACGTATAAGTACGGTCCCGACTGGCACACTCCCAAGCAGGTTGGCTACGAAAAAGACGTCATCGAAAACATGCCTTCCGGTAGAGTTCCCGGCCGAGCTGGCTGGTTCAAACAATGGCTTGCCGTCAAATTCTCTCCCACTCGCACTGGCAAACTTCTCGTGCTTAACTCCAACGACGAACCAGTCGAAGATGCTCGAGTCCACATCGCCGGTCTTAGCCGTACCCGCACCAACGGCAAAGGCATAGCAAAGTTCTATATCCCTACAGCCGCCAATTACGCCATCACCATTAACGCCAACGGCACCGAAGAAGTCCTCTACGAAGAAGCTCTCACACCTGGCGGAGCCTGGGTCTACCGTCCTGACCCTAAAAACACTGCCGGCCGTTACTTCGCCCTCACCGAGCAATAGCGGCACCGCGGGGTTGTGGAGCACAGAAACCTCTCACACGTCATCCGGTGTAGGCGGTTAGTGTGCAACCGTTGAAACCATTTACACCGCTATCACAGCACAATGGGCGCTTGGAAATGTGGAGAAGTCAATGATCGAAACTGCTGCCATTCTTGCTGGGGGACGTGGGACTCGACTGGGTTCTCTCACTCAGGGTATGCCAAAGGGATTTTTAACTCTCGGAGGTGATCCAATTGTCCAAGAATCAATAGAAAAATTGATCGATTGTGGCATCTCGCAAATCATTATTGGCACCGGTTTTGGAGATCATTACTACGAACAACTTGCGTCTCAATACACACAGGTCCGCTGCGTAAAAAACGCAGCATTTATGAACTCCGGAAGCATGTACACGATGTATCAACTTCGAAACTTGCTCGTCGGCCGATTCCTATTACTAGAATCCGACCTCATCTATGAACGAGCCGCACTTGAGGCATTGATCCAGTCCGAGGATGACAATGTGGTTCTAGCGAGTGGCCTCACCCACTCTGGAGATGAGGTTTACATCGAAACTGATCAGGCTTCGAATCTCGTAACAATGTCGAAGGATCGCCTCGCTGTGTCGCAAGTTGATGCTGAGTTAGTTGGCATCTGCAGCATTTCAACGGAGGCATACTCGGCAATGTGTCGTTTCGCTCATCGTGTGTTCAATCGCACACTCCAGTTGGATTACGAGGATGTTCTCGTTGGCATCACCGATGACATACCTATTCACGTCCTCAAGATTAACGGGCTTGCCTGGGCAGAGATTGATGACGAGGCTCATCTTCTCCGGGCTCGCGAGGTCGTGTATCCAGAGATTTTGAGTCGAGACAAATCAGCTACTGAACAGAACATGCTGCAACAGTAAATGACTGTCATAGATGATTCTTCACGCTTCAACTTCTCCGCAGTGAAGAAAGCAAACTAAACTTTCATAACAGTTACGTTTTGATAATCGC
>Ga0310344_10001367_pt1 | contig 18636 bp, 17 predicted proteins | sample HC15DNA20200_MG_FD_203801 | JGI IMG/M metagenome (GOLD analysis project Ga0310344, IMG submission 203801) | Marine microbial communities from station ALOHA, North Pacific Subtropical Gyre - HC15-DNA-20-200_MG | ecosystem: Environmental > Aquatic > Marine > Oceanic | place: Pacific Ocean: North... | reverse complement strand
AACTGCGAGGTTAATTGATTTGATTAGTCCAATTGGTAAAGGACAAAGATCTTTAATTATATCTCCTCCAAAAGCAGGAAAAACAATTATATTACAAAATATAGCAAACTCTTTAGCAATCAATCATCCAGAATGTTACTTGATGGTATTATTGATAGATGAAAGACCTGAAGAGGTAACAGATATGCAAAGATCCGTAAAAGGAGAAGTTATAAGCTCAACCTTTGATGAACCTGCGGCTAGACATGTTGCTGTAGCTGAAATGGTAATTGAAAAAGCGAAAAGATTAACAGAACATAAAAAAGATGTAGTCATACTTTTAGATTCCATAACTAGACTTGGAAGAGCCTATAATGCTGTTGTACCAAGTTCAGGTAAAGTTTTAACAGGAGGTGTGGATGCTAATGCACTTCAAAGACCAAAAAGATTTTTTGGAGCCGCAAGAAATATTGAGCAAGGGGGATCTTTAACAATAATTTCTACAGCACTAATAGATACAGGAAGTAGAATGGATGAAGTAATTTTTGAAGAATTTAAAGGAACTGGTAATAGTGAATTAATTTTAGATAGAAAGATATCTGACAAGAGAATTTTCCCGGCAATTGATATAACAAGATCAGGAACAAGAAGAGAAGAACTTTTATTTAAAAATGATGATTTACTTAAAATGAATGTCTTAAGAAAAATATTAAGCTCAATGGGAACAATGGATGCAATAGAATTTCTTCTTTCAAAATTAAGAAATACTAAGAATAATGCTGATTTCTTTGTATCAATGAATAAACCAAGCTAACTTCTTTCAAAATCCAATAATTTTTTTTTAAGTCCAATACCTCCTCGGGAGGAAAAGCCTCCTAAACTTCCATCTGATCTAATAACTCTATGACAAGGAATGGCTAAAATAATATTGTTCTGGCCACATATTTTTCCAACATGACGGGGGGATAATTTATATTTTTTTGCTATTTCTCCATAAGTTTTAGTTTCCCCGAATTTAATTTTTTTTAATTCATTCCAAACTTTTTTTTGGATAGATGTACCGTTTTGTTCTATATTACAAAGGATAAAATTTGTTTTTTTTAATAAAAATTTTTTTAATGAAGATTTAAATTTTTTTAAATTTTTACTTGGTAATATGGTTTTGTGCTTGCCAAATTTTACTCTAATTATCTTGCCTTTGTCTTCAAAAGCAGTAATCCAACCAAATTTAGTTTTAATTGAAATTTGTCGTATCATTTTTTATATAAACATATCAAAAACGAAAAAAATTAAATATATTAAATTAACGATGAAAAAAAACAAAACATTGCAGGAAGACTTCTTAGAAGCTCTAGAAAGTTATAAAAGAAGAGATTTTAAAAAATCTGAATTAATTTGTTATAAAATATTAAATATAGATGCTTTTCACTTTGATTCAATTTCATTATTGGCAACAATTTCAGCAGTCAACCGAAACTTTGAAAATGCCAAAGTTTTAATACTTAAAGCATTAGAAATTCAACCAAAAAATAAAACTGCTTTGAATAATTTAGGAACCACTTACAAAGAACTTGGAGATTTAAAAGAAGCGCAAAAAGTATATGAAAAAATATTAAAAATTGATTCAAAACATGTAAATGCTAATTATAACCTGGGGGTAGTTTATTATGTATTAAAAGATTTTAAAAATGCAAAAAAATACTTACAAAAAACTGTAGACATACAAAAAAATTATGGATTAGCCTTTTTTAACCTTGCAAATGTTCATGTAGAGTTAAGAGAATTTAAGGAAGCATTAAGTTGCTATCAAAAGGCTTTAGAAATAAACCCAAGAATTGTTGGTGCACACAACAATTTAGGTTTACTTTATAGAAATTTAAATGATTTTGAAAATGCAATAGATTGCTACCAAAAAGCGATAAAAATTCAACCCAATCATGTTGCCGCTTACCATAATATGGCGCAGTCTTATAAAGAAATTGGTGACTTTAAAAAGTCCATTGAAGCTCACGAAAAAGCAATAAAACTTGAGCCTGACAATTTGATGAATGATCATTTTTTAAGTGAGCTAAAAAAAGATATTTTAGATTTTAATTTAAAAGAGAAAATACATAAAATTTTAAATAAAGAAAATCCTAAAATAACAAACTTAGCATATGGTAATTATTTATTGGCTAAGTATGAAAAAAAAGAAAAAAATTATGAAAAGGAGTTAAATTATTTAAATATAGGGCATTCAAATTTTTATAAATCAAATAAGAAAAAATTTGATCTAGGAATCAAGTACTGTTTTGATGATGTGCTCCAAATTGAAAAAAACGCAGAAATAAAAAAAACAAAAAATGAAGATAAATTAAAAATAAAACCAATATTTATTTTTGGAGTACCAAGAAGTGGATCGACATTGATAGAAAGAATTATTGTATCAGGAAAAAAATATATTCCAATTGGCGAAGAAACAGGAGTAATCGGGAATTTTATACCGGCAAAAGTGCTAGAAAAACAATCTTTAAATCTGGGTAAAGCAAGTGAACTTCAAAAAGAATTAATTGAGATTTATAGAGAAAAAGGATTAATCTCAAAAAAATATAACTATATTTTCACTGATAAGTCATTAGATAATTTTTTCTATTTAAGATTAATCAAAGAAATTTTTCCTGAGGCTAAGTTTGTTCAATGTAAAAGAGATTGTTTCTCTTCAATTATGTCCATATTTCAAAATAATTTATCAACATTAGCTTGGGCGCACGATTTGGATAATATTTTTAAGTACTTTAACAATTATTTTGAAATAGTTGAAAATTATAAAAAGATAAATCCAGACACAATTTACGATATTCAGTTTGAGGAATTTATAAGTGATCCAGAAAAGGGATCAATAGATTTAATGAAATATTGCGACCTTCCATGGGATAAAAAATGTTTAGAATTTTATAAGAGAAAAGATTTAGTTTCAAAAACGGCTAGCAGCATTCAAGTCAGAGAAGCAATTTATAAGCATCCAGCTGAAAGATATTTGCCTTACAGGAAATTTTTAGGCAAATATGAAAAAATATATCCTTGGTTTAAAATAAATTAATATTTAGAATGACTATATATGCATTATCATCTGGACCAGGGATATCGGGAATAGCCGTTATAAGAGTTTCGGGTAAAAATACTAAAGAAGTCATAAAAAGACTGACAGGATCAGGTTTACCTTGTCCAAGAGTGGCTACCCTCAAAAAGTTCAATAAAAATGGGAAAAAAAATCTGATTGATGAGGGTGTAGTTTTGTGGTTTCCCGGCCCAAACAGCTACACAGGAGAAGATTTGGCCGAGTTTCATGTTCATGGTAGCAGAGCAGTAGTTGATGCTATGCATTCAGCTATTGCAAAGATAAAAAATTGCCGTTTAGCAGAGCCCGGTGAATTTACAAAGAGAGCATTTCAAAACGGAAGAATAAATTTACTAAAGGCTGAAAGTATTTCTGATTTAATTTCAGCAGAGACTGAAATTCAAAGAAAACAAGCTTTAAAAATTATGAGTGGAAAATTTTCAGTAAGGTACAATTCATGGAGAGAAAAACTTCTTAAAATTTTATCACATATAGAAGCCAAAATTGATTTTCCAGATGAAGATTTACCTAAAAACATTATTATTGAAATACAAAAAACATCAAATGATGTTTTAAAAGAAATTAAAAAAACATTAAATGATCAAAAAGTTGGAGAAAGGATCAGAGAAGGGTTTAAAATAGCAATTTTAGGACCTCCTAATTCTGGTAAATCCAGCTTATTGAATTACCTTTCAAAACGTGATGTTGCCATAGTTTCTGAAATAGCCGGCACAACAAGAGATGTTATAGAAACCCATTTAAATCTCGATGGATATCCCGTGATAGTTTCCGATACGGCAGGAATTAGAAGTTCAAAAAATGAAATAGAAAAAAAAGGTATTAAAATAGCCTTTAAAAGAGCAGAGGATGCAGATTTAAAGTTGGTGATTGTATCTGCAAAAAACACTAATTTGAGCAGTGTATTAAGAAATTTATTAATGAAAGATGCTATTTTAGTTGTAAATAAATCAGATTTAGTAAAAGGAAAGTTAAATAGTAAATTAAAAAAATATGAGCATGTTTTGATATCTATTAAAAAAAATAAAAATTTAAATAAGTTAATTTCAAAAATAAAAGCTAAATTAAAAAATAAATTTACAACAACTCAAGATATTTTAATTACTAGAGAAAGGCATAGACAAAATTTAATTAACTGTGTTAAGCATTTAGATAAATTTCAAAAAAAAAAATCAGCTCAAGATTTCGATAAAGCCGCCGAAGATTTAAGGCTAGCCACAAGACATCTTGGAATGATCGTTGGAAAAGTGAACGTAGAGGAGCTATTAGGTAGTATTTTCAACGATTTTTGCATTGGTAAATAAACCAGTAATCATCTTGTAAATCCATATATCATCTATAAATTCAGGCTATGAAAGATGATTTGTCATTTGATGTAGTGGTAATTGGTGGAGGTCATGCAGGGTGTGAAGCTGCTGCTGCTTCAGCTCGAATGGGAATTAATACAGGACTGTTCACTCACAAAATAGAAACTATAGGAGAGATGTCTTGTAACCCAGCCATTGGAGGCTTGGGCAAAGGTCATCTTGTAAAGGAAATTGATGCTCTAGACGGAGTAATGGGGGTAGTAGCTGACAAATCAGGAATTCAATTCAGATTGCTAAATAGAAGCAGAGGACCGGCTGTAAGAGGTCCAAGAACACAATCAGATAGAGCTTTATATAAGAAATATATGCAAAAAACACTCCTAAGTTACTGTAATTTAACGGTTTTTTCAGATCCAGTTATTGAGTTCATTTTTGACGAAAATCAGGTAATTGGATTTTATGCGAAGTCTGGAAAAAGAATAAATTGCAAAAAAATGATTTTAACAACTGGAACTTTTTTAAACGGTCTTATCCATATTGGTGATGAAAGAACTCCTGCAGGTCGTCACAATGAGAAACCATCAACGGGATTAAGCGAACAGTTAGAAAAATTTAAAATGAAATTAGGAAGACTAAAAACTGGGACGCCACCACGATTAGATGGATCTACAATTAATTATGAAAATTTGGAAAAACAGGATGCTGATATTAATCCGGAATATTTTTCTTTTTTAACAAACAAAACTTACAACAAACAAATTGCTTGTAGCGTCACTTATACAAATAAAAAAGTTCATGAAATTATAAATAAGAATTTAAAAAAAAGTGCAATGTACTCTGGTAGTATAAAGGGCGTAGGTCCAAGATACTGTCCATCTATAGAAGACAAGATTGTAAAATTTTCTGATAAGACAAGACATCAAATTTTTTTGGAACCTGAGGGTCTAAATGACAAAACGGTTTATCCAAATGGTATTTCTACATCTTTACCAACTGATGTGCAGGCTGAAATACTGAGTAAAATCAATGGGTTAGAGCATACTCGCATAATAAGACCTGGTTATGCTATTGAATACGACTATGTTGATCCTAGAGAATTAAATTCTACATTAGAAACTAAAAAAATTAAATCACTTTACTTAGCAGGTCAAATAAATGGAACAACAGGATATGAAGAAGCTGCAGCACAGGGATTGATGGCAGGTATAAATGCTGCGCTTGCAATTAAAAAACAAGAACCATTAATTTTAGATCGTGCCCAAGCTTACATAGGAGTAATGATAGATGATTTAGTCACAAAAGGTGTTGCTGAGCCGTATCGTATGTTTACATCGCGCGCTGAATATAGATTAAGCTTAAGAGCAGATAACGCTGACACAAGACTAACTCAAATTGGAATTAATATTGGGTTAGTTCACCTTAGTAGAGCAGAAATTTACACAAAAAAAGTAAATAAAATCAATGAGTTAAACAATAGTCTTAAAACCCTTAAAATATCTCCAAATGAGGCAGAAAAATTTAATATAAAAATAGCAAAGGATGGAGTTAAAAGGTCTGCTTATGACATTTTATCAAGAGATGGTGTAACATTTACTAAGTTAAGATCAATTTGGAGTGAAATACCAAAAGCAGATAGAGATGAAGAAGAACAAATAGAAATAAGCGCCCATTATTCAGGATATCTCGATAAACAAAAAGCTGATATTATAGCATTCAGAAGAGATGAAAACTTAACAATACCAAAGGATATTGATTATTCTAAATTAAGTGGTTTATCTAATGAGGTAAAATCCAAGTTTAAGCAAATTCGCCCGAATACATTAGGACAAGCTTTAAGAATTGATGGAATTACGCCTGCGGCTGCTTATATTTTGTTATCACATGTTAAAAAAAGGCAAAAAAAGCTAAAAAGAGCATAGATGGACAGAAATGCCCAGATAGATACTTTCAGTAGATTAACGCAAGTTTCACGTGAAACAATTAATAGTTTAGGCTTATATGAAAAAATATTAATTGAAAATAATAAAAGGACAAATCTTATTGGAAAATCAACAATACATGAAATATGGAATAGACACTTCCTAGATTCGGCGCAAGTATTTGATTTTATTGATGAAAATGAAAAGACGTTGGTAGACATAGGTTCTGGAGCAGGTTTTCCAGGCCTTGTATTAGCAATAATTGCTAAAGAGAAAAAAATTCCACTAAAAATAAAATTATTTGAAAAAAGTCCCAAGAAAATAAATTTTTTAAAAAAAATTATTCATGAATTAAATTTAAATGCTGAGGCTATAAATAAAAATGTTCAAGATGAAAATATAAAATTTATTGATGAATCATTTGTTGCCCGGGCCTTCAAACCTTTACCTTTAGTTTTAGAACTTATTCACAGTAAAGCAATAAATTTTAAAAAACTCATTGTTTACCTTGGAAAAAGTGGTGGTGAAGAATTACATGAAGCTTCAAAAAGTTGGGATATTAAGTATAAGCAGAGAATGAGTGTAACTAGCAGTGATTCGTTAATAATTGTTGTTAACAAATTAAGTAAAAAATAAATTGAAAAATACACAAGTAATTTCTGTAATCAATCAAAAAGGCGGTGTTGGCAAAACTACCACTGTAATTAATTTAGCTACTGCATTAACATTTCAAAATAAAAAAATTTTAGTAATTGATCTAGATCCTCAAGGCAACGCAACTACGGGCTTAGGTTTATCCAATGTTGATGATAGCAAAACAATATACGATGTTTTAAATGGAAATGCCGAAATTGAAAATGTAATTAAAGATACAAAATTAGACAATCTAAAGTTAGTTTCATCCAATGTCGATTTGTCTGGTTTAGAAGTTGAAACTGCTAGTGAGATTAGAAGGGCCTTTTTACTAAAGGACAAAATGGATAAATACATAAGTGAACGAAAAAACGAATTTGATTATGTGTTTATTGATTGTCCACCTTCCTTAAGTTTGCTTACCGTTATGTCTCTTGTGGCCGCAAAATCTCTTATTGTTCCTTTGCAGGCTGAATTTTTTGCTTTAGAGGGAGTAAGTCAATTAATGAAAACTATTGATAGAGTAAAAATTAAGTTAAATCCTTCTCTAGAAATAAGAGGCGTTTTACTTACGATGTTTGACAAAAGAAACAAACTTTCAAATGAAGTTGATGCAGAAGCCAGAAAATTTTTTGAACAAAAAGTTTATCAAACAGTTATACCTCGAAATGTAAGATTATCAGAAGCGCCCTCACATGGTATACCTGTTTTAATTTATGATAAAGTCTGTGCAGGCTCTAGATCATATTTAAGTTTTGCTGATGAATTTTTAAAACAAGAAAATGTTATGGAAAGTGCAGCATAGTTTTTATGGATAATCGACTAAAAAAAGGATTAGGAAGAGGCCTATCTTCTTTGTTAGGTGATTCAGAAAAAAAAATTGTAACAAATAAAATATCCATTAAAGATATAGTTAGAAATAAATTTCAGCCAAGAAAACATTTTAACAAAGAAAGTTTGGAAGAATTAACAAATTCTATAAAAGAACAAGGATTAATTCAGCCTATTGTTGTACGACCCAGTAATGCAGATCAAAGTAAATATGAAATAATAGCAGGAGAAAGAAGATGGTTAGCCTCACAAAATGCAGGTTTGCATGAAGTTCCTGTCGTAATTTTAAATGTTGATGATGCTAAGTCTCTAGAATTTGCCATTGTGGAGAATGTACAAAGACAGGATCTAAATGCAATTGAGGAAGCAAGAGGTTATCAAAGACTAATTGAAGAATTTAGTTATAATCAGGAAAAGCTTTCTAAATTTATTGGAAAAAGCAGGAGTTATATAGCGAATTCGTTAAGACTATTAGGTCTACCGTCAGAAGTTTTAAATATGGTTGAAACAGGAACATTATCGGCTGGTCATGCTAGATCATTGATTGGCTTAAATAATTCTGTAGATGTTGCAAAAAAAATAATTCAGAAAAAGCTTTCAGTTAGGCAATCTGAGGTATTAGTTAGGCAGTTTAGAGATAAAAAATTTAAATTAGTATCAAAAAAAGATTCAAATATTCTTAATTTACAAAAAAATCTAGAAGAAAAAACTGGATTGAGCGTTTCAATTAATAATAAAAAAAATAATTCGGGAACAATATCATTTGAATATAGAAATTTAGAGCAGTTAGATAAGCTAATTGAAGTTATAAAGAAGAATTACTAGCTTTTGTGCAGATATCTGAAACAAAATTAAAAAAAATATTTTTTGATATTTGAGGATTCTTTTTACATAAAAGTTCAGTATTGTTAGCATCATCAATTAATTTTTTTAATTCATCTAAATTCCATATTGATAACTGTTTTTTTACCATTGGTTTTTCTTTCCAGAAAATTGAAGGTTTTATTGCATTAATTAAACTATCGATAGTTTCATCTTTGTTTTGTTGCTCTTTAATTTTTAGCAACCTTTGAATTTTATTACTTAATATTCTTAACAGCATTATCTGATTTACCGCACTATCATATAACTCAGATATAATTTTTTTGTATTGAGAAGTGTTTCCACATAAGCATTCGTTGATAAGAATGTCTGATTTATAATCACCAGAAAAATTGATCAATGATTTAATTTCATCAATCTCGATGGTCTTTTTATTTAATGAGTATGATTTAATTTTTTCAATTTCATTTCGTAAATTACTTCTATCCGAATTAGATTTTTCAATTAAAATATTAATAGCCTCTCGTGAGAGATTAATATTTGATTTTTTTAATTCAAGCGAGGCAATTACTTGAAGATCTTTTTCATTATCCAAATAGCAAGGTATGCAAATAGTTTGATTACCTTTTTCAAAAAAATTTCTTAATTTAGATTTTTTTTCCAAAACCTCAGAAAAAATTATTAAAAATATGTTTTCTGGAAATTTTTCATGTATTTCTTTTAGGTCAGTAATTATTTTATCAGTAGCTTCGTAAATCGTAATAATTTTTTTATTACTAAATAATGATCCGGAATAAATCAAATTATAAAAATTTTCAGCATTTTTTAAGATTTCGTTTTCATAAATTGAAATTTTTTCAACATCATCATTTTTCTCTTTTATTTCTTCTGATATAAATTTTTTTATATCTTTTTTTAATCCCTGATTTTCACCATACAATAAAAAAAAATTACTTTTTATTAAATTAGATTTATTTCTTTTTAATTCAAAGCTTTTAATTATCATTATTTTATAATGCTATCAGATATATTAATTAATAAATCTTGATATGTTTTATTTAAAAGATTTTCTATAGTTTTATTTTCTAATTTTACCGTTTCTGAATGTTGATCTTGAACTTTAAATGATGAAAAAGACTCAAAATTTTTATTTAAAATTTCACTATTGCTCAGATAATCTTTTATTATCACTTTTGTATTTAAAGTTAGTTTATATTCCATAATTTTTCCGGAACTATTTTTTGCAGTAGCTTTTTTATCTTTTGATACATTTATTAAAATATCAATACTTCTAGCAGATTCCTTATTTTTATTAAATTTAGATAAATTATATAGTTGTGAATAGATTTGATTTCCTAGTTTTTTATTACCCTCTATAGAATGTGAAGCAACTTCAAATTCAACTTGAGATGCACCAAAAATTGGTTTGTAGCCGGTGCAGGCACTTGTAAAAAAAATCAATAAAATTATTGATATAATACTGTAATTTTTATTTTTCATTAGCTTGTAATAAAATTTATTAGTTTATTTTTAATATAAATATTTTTTACTATTTTTTTATTTTCTAAAAATTTAGAAACATTATCAACTTCTTTAGATTTATTTATAACTAATATTTCTTTAGAATTCATAGGAATATCGATAATGCCTCTTTTTTTACCATCTACCTGTATCACAATTTTACAATTTTCTTCTTTTAATAACTTAGGGTCATGTTTAGGCCAATATATTTTTGTTTTGTTTTTTTCGCAGAATTCGTGTGCTAAATGAGGTGTCAGTGGCATGATTAACATAATAATTTTTTCCCATTCATTCTTTAAAGTTTTGTTTGAAGTTTTATTATTAGTAACATGATCATAAATTAAATTATATACCTCGTGTATATTTGCTATAACAACATTATACTGAAAATTCTCAAGATTTTTTGTAACATTAAAAATGGTTTTATTTACAGCTTTTTGCAATAAAATATCTTCAGAATTAGATGTTGAATTATTTTTATTGAAAATTAAATGATTTAAGTTCCAAAGCTTTTGAATAAATTTAAATGCTGCCAAAACTCCATCCAATGACCATTGAACATCTCTTTCGGGCGGACTATCAGATAATATAAACCATCTTATAGAGTCTGCACCATAAACATTAATCATTTCTTCTGGATCCACTATATTTTTTTTGGATTTAGACATCGCTTCAGAAGGTCCAACTAAAACTTTGCTTTTATTTTTTTTTGTGAAAATGTCCCCGCCAGGATTTTTTTCTACTTCATTAGGATATAACCATTGATTATTTTCATTTTTATAAGTTTCATGACACACCATGCCTTGAGTAAATAAACTTGCAAAAGGTTCACTATATTTAAATTTATTGTTATTAAATGCCAGGGCTCTCATAAAAAATCTAGAGTAAAGTAGATGTAAAATTGCATGTTCTACACCACCAATATATTGATCAACTGGCATCCAATATTTAATATCGTTAATGTCATATCCATATTTTTTATTTTTAGGTGAGCAAAATCTTAAAAAATACCAAGAAGAATCTACAAAAGTATCGAGTGTATCAGTTTCCCTGGTAACTTTGGTGCCAGTAGAAAGTTTAGTATATTTCCATGTAGTATGTTTTTCTAAAGGATTACCTGTAACGTTTAAATTTACATCCTCAGGCAAAAGAACTGGTAAATCATTTTTTTTTAAAGGTATTACTTTTCCTTTTTTGTCATAAACAATGGGAATTGGACAGCCCCAATATCTCTGTCTTGAAACACCCCAATCTTTAAGGCGAAAAGTAATTTTTTTTTCACCTAATTTTTTTTGTGCAATTATTTTAATAATTTTTTCAATACCTTTATTTACTGGAAGTTCATTCAAAAAATCTGAATTAAATAATATTCCATCTTCTGTAAAAGCTTCATTTTTTATTATAAATTTTGCTGGATCAATATTTTTTGGTCTTACTACGGGTAGTATTTTAAGCTTATATTTATTGGCAAAATCTAAGTCACGTTGGTCATGTGCCGGACATCCAAAAATTGCACCTGTTCCGTAATCCATTAAAACAAAATTTGCAATATAAACTGGCAATTTATTCATTTTTTTAAATGGATGCATAACTTCTAAACCAGTATCAAAACCAATTTTTTCCGCATTAGCTAAAGCTTCTTCAGTTGTTCCCATTTTTGTACATTCAGATTTAAATTTTATAAAATCTTTGCTTTTTTGAAAATTTTTAGAAATAGGATGATCGATCGAAAGTGCTATAAAAGAAGCACCAAATATAGTATCTGGCCTTGTTGTAAAAACTTTAATTTTATCTATTTTCTTAATTTTTTTACTTATTTGAAAATTAATTTCACATCCGTATGATTTTCCTATCCAATTTTTTTGCATTAGTCTAACTTTATCAGGCCAATTTTTTAATTTTTCTAGCTCATCTAATAAATTTTGAGAAAATTTCTTAATATTAAAAAACCATTGAGAAAGTTTTTTTCTTTCTACGGTAACTCCTGATCGCCAACCTTTACCATCGATTACTTGTTCATTTGCCAAAACAGTTTTTTCAGCAGGATCCCAGTTCACATAAGTATCTTTCTTGTAAACTAATTTTTTTTTATATAATTCTAAAAAAAATTCTTGTTGATGTTTGTAATATTCGGGATCACATGTAGATATTTCTCTATCCCAGTCTATAGAAAGACCAAGAAGTTTTAGCTGTTTTTTCATGGTTTTTATATTTTTTTTTGTCCAATCTTTTGGATGAAGATTATTTTCCCTCGCAGCATTTTCTGCTGGTAAACCAAAAGAATCCCAGCCCATAGGATGGAGAACATTAAAACCTTGGAGTTTTTTGTAACGTGCCAGAACGTCTCCAATTGTATAATTTCTGACGTGTCCCATATGAATTTTTCCAGAAGGATAAGGAAACATTTCCAGACAATAAAATTTTTTTTTACTCTTATCTACTTTAACAGAATCAGATTTTTTTTTGGACCAAATTTTTTGCCACTTTTCTTCAATAATTTTTATATTGTATCTTTCCATTTTTTATTTGAGAAATTAAATTTTCCTAGAATACAAATTATTTAATATCGCTTCTTTTAAATTTTTTCTTATTTTTGTTGTATTCCTTTTCGAAAAGAATTGCTTTTTTAAGAATTGCAACTTGGAGCTCTTGTTCAAGTGCTGAAGAAATTTTAGTAACATTGCAATTTTGATCTACATTGCATCTTTTTTTATGAACTATAATTTTTAGCCCATCAGATCTAATTTCATTTGTTAAAAATCTTACCGTGATTTTTATTGATTCATCTAATGAAGTGCCTTCATTGTACCAATCGGTTGTGATTATTCCACCAGAGTAATCAACATTGGCGAGTGGTAAAAAATCAAGTATTTCAAGAGTTGCTCTCCACATTGGATTTGAACTAGCAAACTGATAATTGGTACTTCCACTGCCCATCATTTTTTTTAAAGATATACCTTTGCCTTCTTCTAAATTTTTTTTAACTCTTTCTTTAGAATTAGGAGAAACTTTTCTTGCGTCTACAGGTTTATAAATTCCGCAAGATTGTAAAAAACTAAAAATAATTAAGCTGGTTAAAAGCAAAACTATCTTTTGGGGGATATAATTTAAAATCCTCATTTACCTATGTTTATTATAATAATTTAAGTTTGAAAATGCCTATTAAAAAATAAGAAAAAGCTAGCAAATATGCCATTTTTTGACTAATCTATAAATTGTTGTAATTATGCAACATATTCAAAAAATATTGATATTACTTGGGTATTTTCATTCTATTAGCGATTTTCCAGTGCTAATTTACCACTATTCATATGAATATATATAAAACAAAGGAGTTAACTATGAATAAATTAAATAAACTCGGAGTATCTGCATTGTGCGGATCTCTGGCTGCAATTTCAGCTGCTCACGCAGGTGATCTTACAGTAACTGGTGGCGCTGACATGACTTGGATTTCCAAGGATGATCAGGTTACTGGTAACCCATTAGGTATCGGTTCTAATTTCACGATGAAGGGATCTGGAGAACTTGATAACGGATGGAGTGTTGATCTTTCAATAGCTCACACAAATGCTGGTGCATATTCTAATGCGAATATCACAGTAGGCGTTCCAGGCATTGGAGATATCAGATTTGACCAAGGAACATCTGGTACTGGTATCCAACGTATGGACGACATGACACCAACAGCTTGGGAAGAAGCTGATGGAGCTGGTTTAAGTGCTGGTATTAACAAAATAGCTGGTACTTCTGCTGGTGCAGTAATCGAAGTAACACCAGAAGGTGTGCCGGACGGGCTGACTGCTCGTTTTGCATGGTCTCCTGATGCCGATGGTTCAGCTACAGTATCTGATAAAGGTAGTGGTGGTTCATCTGGCGTTCTTGCATCTGGTTGGGATTTAACTTTAGAAGCTAGTAGCGATTTACATGGTATGGACGGTTTAACTGTTTATGCTGGTATGTCTCAAGTTGACCAATTCCAAAATGCGAGCGGTTACAATGGTGACGTAGAAGAAACTGTTATAGGATTTAAATATGCTATGGGCGGTTTCACTGTTGGTTACCAAATAACTGACGAAGACACTGGTGCAACAAGTACAACTGGTTATGAAAACACAGCGTTTGGTATTACGTTTAGCGTAAACGACGACCTGTCTGTTAGCTATGGTCATGTAGAATCTGATGGTTCAGGTTCTTCTGCTGATCCAGAAGCTGATTCTATTCAAGCTGCATACACTATGGGTGGAGCAACTTTCAGAATAGCTGAAATAGATGTTGAAAACCAAAGTTATTCAACAGCTACAACAGCAGACTTGTCAGCGACAGTAATATCACTCGGTCTAGCGTTTTAAATAGAGAAAGGAAGAGTAAAATAATATGAATAAACTATCAAAAATTGGTTGTTCAGCTCTTTGCGGATCTCTAGCTGCAATTTCAGCTGCTCACGCAGGTGATCTTACAGTAACAGGTGGCGCGGATATGACATGGGTATCTAAAAATGGGGCTACAACTGGTAACCCTTTAGGTATCGGTTCTAATTTTTCAATGAAGGCTAGTGGGGAATTAGACAATGGTTGGGCGCATGATCTAACCATAGCATTTACAAATGCTGGTGCATATTCGTCTGCAGTAGTAAATTTAGACATGGGTGGACTTGGTAAATTAAATTTTAACCAAGGAGATAGTGGTAATGGTATATCTGCATTTGATGACAAAATGCCAACTGCATGGGAAGAAGCATGGGGTGCTGGATTAAGCACCGGTGTTAGACTTGCCCTAGGTAGTGGAGCGTCTCAAAACATTCAGTATACTACACCAACTGTATTAGGTACTACATTGACTTTTACAATGGCACCTGACTACGGAACTTCTGACACGGCGGACAAAACGTCTGCTAACTCAGCAGATATCTACAAGAACTCATATGATGGAACTATTAATATTAATCCATCATTGGGAACTGAGATACTATCTGGTCTAAATATATTTGCTGGAGCCGCTACTATCGAGGTACAAAAAGCTGCGAGTAGAGACGACCTTTACGAAGGTGTTGCTGGGGTAACTTACGATATAGGACCTCTTTCACTTGGTTACCAAGTGTCTGGAGACTATACCGGAGTTGATGATGAAGACCCAGATGCAAACCAAAGCGCGACGAACTTTTATAAGAACTTTGCGTTTGGTGTTGCATTTAACGTGAACGATGACTTGTCAATCAGTTACGGTGGCTGGGAAGCTAAAAAAGCTGGTCACACTGACTCAGGTTTCAATCCTGTAAGTGAAGATAAGAGAACGATCAAAGTTAGATCGCTTCAAGCTGCTTACACTATGGGTGGAGCTTCTTTCAGAATAGCTGATACAGACGCTGATAATGTTAGTTGGTCTGCTGGTGATAACCAGGGTGCAACTACAATATCTGTAGGTCTAGCATTTTAAATATTTAAAAGAATTTTTTCTTTATGAAACCGGCCTCTTTGAGGCCGGTTTTTTTTTTGAATATTCTAATACCACCAAAGCCTTTTATATATAATAATTTAAGTTTACGTATATTCTCTTCAGAAATACCACCTAATGCACAAATATTTATTTTATTTTTTTTGCTTAAATAATTAAACCTATGCAATCCTAAATATTTCTTTTTTTTTTCTACTTTAAATAATGGTGATAAAAATATTGTTTTGCAATTTTGTCTTATTTTCTCATTAATTTCTTTTTGATTGTGAGCAGATCCAAGTATTGCTATATTTTTTTTTTCTAAATTAGAAAATTTTTTAGTCTTATTGAATGATGGAATATATATACCATCAGCTTTAAATTTATAAGCAAGTCTAAGATCATTTGAAACAAACAATTGGCACCTATTTTTTCTACAGGCGCTCGCTATTTTTATTAATTGGCTTTCTCTGTGCCTATCTTTATAATTCCTATAAATAATGCCTATATTTATGTTTTTATTTTTAAATATTTCACTATTGTATCTATCAAGAAAAACAAAATGATTAGGTAAACTTTTATGCATGTTAATTTAAACCAATTAATTTCAATTAAAAAAAAAATTAAGGAAATTATAAATAAAAAGCAACTGCAAAGCGATTCAAAAATTATTGTTATAACTAAAACATTTCCTATGAACAAAATTATGCCTTTGATTGAAAATGGGCATTCCCATTTTGGAGAAAACAAATTACAAGAAGCAGAATTTAAGTGGTCTGAACTTAAGGTACAAAATAATAATTTAAAATTGCATATGGTAGGTAAATTGCAAAGCAACAAGGCTAAAAAGGCAGTTCAATTGTTTGACTATATTCATTCACTTGATAATGAAAAATTAGCATTAAAATTATCATTTTTTGAAAATGAATTATCAAAAAAAAATAAACTTTTTATTCAAGTAAATCTAGCTAATGAAAAACAAAAATCTGGTATTTTGTTAAACGAATTAAATGATTTTTATAATTATTGTTCTAAAGATTTATCTTTAAATATAATAGGCTTGATGTGTTTGCCTCCGATTAATTTAGAATCTAGGAAATATTTTAAATTATTGAAAAATACAGCAAATAATTTAAAACTTTATGAGTTAAGCATGGGAATGAGTTCTGATTATGAGATAGCAATTGAAGAAGGCTCAACTTTTTTACGATTAGGTACTTTAATAATGGGAAAAAGAGATTCTAAATAATTAATATTTTTGTTTTCTTTTCAATATGAGGAAGTACTTTAAAAAAATCCTTTTTTGATATAGCCACACATCCCTCTGTTGGCTTATATTTTTTTTTACATAAATGTAGAAAAATCGCACTACCTTTTTTTTTTATAACAGGGGATTGATTATATTTTATGTTAATAAAAATATCATAAATGTTATCTTTCCTATAAAGTTTTTCTGCCTTGTATTTATATGGAAAATATATTTCCTTATTATATTTAGAACTTCTAGAGTCATTACACCAACCTAGATTTTTCTTTATAACTTTTTTTTTTAAAGACGAATTAAATGATTCAATTCTATCTTTTCTGTAGTATATTGTACCCAGTTCAAATAATCCTTTGGGTGTAGCAAAATCACCCTCTTGTTTAAAGTAACTAGATCCAGATTTACCAATACTACATTTTAATTTATAATCTTTGAATAAAAGTAAATTTTTTTTTATTATAATGTGCATAATAATTATATTTAATGGATAATTATATTATATCAATTTTTAACAATAAAATCTTTTTTGAAATTATAAAGGAGATTAAACTCTTTAGTGAATTCGAAATTAAGCATTATAATGACTTAAATTTATGTTTAAAAGATGCAGAAAAAAAAAGTCAGCTTGTAATTTTTTTTAATGAACAAACGAGCGATATAAAGAAAAAAAAAATACCTTTAATTTTAATTACAAAAAAATCTATCCCAAAAAATAATATACCCGGGGAATTAATAGAGTATATAAAAATGCCTTTTAAGATTTTAGATTTTCAAAAGAAAGTAGTTTCTTTGATGGCAAAGAGTAGTTTTAAAAAAAATTCTTTAATTAATTTAGCTGGTTATATAATTGACAAAAATGAACGTAAAATTAAAAAAAATGACATAGAAGTTTCTCTGTCAGAAAAAGAAATAAATTTTCTGGTTTTATTTAGTTCAAGCAAGGAACCTATTGGAAAAAAATGGGTTTTAAAAAAGGTTTGGAATTATTCATCAGAAAGTGAAACGCATACTGTAGAAACTCATATTCATCGTCTTAGGAAAAAAATTTTTAAAAAATTTAATGACAACAACTTTATTAAAAATAATGACAAAGGATATTACATTTGAAAAAAAAAACACGAAATTATATTGCTAGAGATTTGTTTTCTACTAAATATAAAAAAAGAATAATAAAACCTAAGAAAGGTAAAGGAAGTTTTAAAAGAAAAAAAAATTAATTTAATCTAGCTCCAATTTTTTGGATTATTTTTGATGACATTTCCGTACCTTTCTCAAGACTTTCTTTTATTGATAGCTTGTTAGCATAACCATGCAGGAATCCAGCTGCAAATAAATCTCCTGCACCAGTTAGATCAACAATTTTTAAATTTTTTTTAATTCCACATTCGATGACTTCATTACCACTTATAGCTACGGCTCCATTCTCTCCTTTAGTAATTACAATTAATCTATTAAGTTTTTTTGAAAAATTAATTACTTCATCAAAACTTTTTGTACCAATTAGAGATAAAATTTCTTGTTCGTTTGCAAAAGTAATATCTAATTTATTTTTAACTAAATTTAAGAAGTGTGGTTTATGTCTTTCAACACAAAATAGGTCTGATAATGACATTGCAACTTTATTTGAATTTTGGATAGCTTTATCAAAAGCTTTTTTAGGATCGCCTTCGTCCCATAAATATCCTTCTAAAAAAGTTATTTCACTATTTTTTACAGCCTTAACATCAACGTCTTTTTCATTTATTTTTCCTGCTGTTCCAAGAAATGTACACATTGTTCTTTCAGAATCAGGAGTGATTAAAATTAAACAAG
>Ga0310344_10001366_pt1 | contig 18658 bp, 16 predicted proteins | sample HC15DNA20200_MG_FD_203801 | JGI IMG/M metagenome (GOLD analysis project Ga0310344, IMG submission 203801) | Marine microbial communities from station ALOHA, North Pacific Subtropical Gyre - HC15-DNA-20-200_MG | ecosystem: Environmental > Aquatic > Marine > Oceanic | place: Pacific Ocean: North... | reverse complement strand
GTTGTCGTGAATTGAAAGCGAGGCAAACTCCTCTTTCTCTTCAATTTCATAACCAGAGCCTACGTATGCTCCGCTGGCCGTAACTCCATCCATAAGTTGGAATCTCGGCTCGTTCTCACTCAGGGGCTTGTTCTTATTTTCTTCATGTGGTACGTAGACCGCGACAACAGGTAGTCCGGACCAAAGCCCTGCAGCAGCGGACATTCCCGTGGACGAATCGGCTGCTTCATCTCTGAATGCCTGCATGGTCATCGGTTGCTTATCCATATTCCCATACCATACTTCAGATCCCTTGGGTGCGTAGAAGAGTATAGCCTGATCCGAACCTCCCGAACTAGCCTGACCCATTAAAAATGAGGCAAAACCTACACTGCCTAGACTTGCCATGGTAATCAGGCCGGCTGCCGTATTGAACGACATCCGCATGAATTCTCTTCGATCAACGAATCCTACGCCCTCTTTTGCCGAATCCTCATTTTCATGCAAAGGCCGTAGTTTGAATCTCCTAGCCATCATCACACCTCATATTTCTTCCATGCTTCTGGATCATTCCTTGTGATGTACTTGTTTCGCCTATGCTTTACTATGATTACATCTGGTAAGACATACTTTAGGTACACGATTCCCATGATAATTAGGGTTAGAAGGGTCATTGCTAGGTTGAATGATAGTAGCTGCTGATCCCAGTGTTTGAATAGTCCATATGAAAGAGAGCCCGCCCAGAAAAGAGCCCAAAGAATTCCCCATAGTCCAACTAGTACGATCAACCAAGAGTCTCCTGACGGCGAAACGCTCGCTCTAACAATTGTTCCAGGCTTTGGTGAGTTGAATACACCATGATCAACTGCGGCTGAGTAAGACTCTTCAGAAATAGTGACATCTTCAAGTGCCTTGCGTGCGTCTTCCACGCTTACTTCTCCTGACTCGACTTGTCGGAGTAGGCGCATTACCACGTCGTCCTTCATAGTTGATCTCCCCTTCTAAGATGCTTTATTCTCAGTTTTAGTAGATTACTCCGGCCAACATAATGTCTCGAGAATCCGTACCTGAGAAACAATCCACAGAAGATGATAACAAGCATTACTGCTGCGAATCCTAGTAATCCTAGCCAGTGAGCTAGGAGCTCAGCACCCATGTGATGGAGATCTGTGTGCTCTTCCACTGGGGCAGGAGGGTTAATTTCACCATTGCCGGAGAATATCGTTCTGACCTTGCCGTTATCCGTCCCCTCATCAACACTGGCGGTAAGCCTATTCCACCTGTCTAGGTTTGACGGAGCCATATCGCCATTGACAGCATTTCCAGCAACCCAGACAGTCATTGAACCCGATGATTCTTCCGGAGCAGTCCATACAATACTCCACTTCCTGTCAGCCGTGCTGGATCCAGCATTGGTGTGCGTTAGGGTGGCCAGGTCACCCTCCCAGTTTTGAACCAGCCCTTCAAAACCATCTCCAGGTGAAAGTTCACCAGAGCTGACTCTCATCGAGAATCCCCCAGTGTATGAATCAGCAGATATCTCAGGTCCACCAATCAATTGGATAATTAATTCATATTGCCCCCCAGCCTCGAATTGGTAGGGAAATCCATCTAAGATCACTGTAACTGAGTTATCCGGACTTTCAGAATGGCACGTGCATCCCGCTAGCGATACATCTCCTTGGTTATTGGCATCGCCACCAACTCCAGTGTGCAGTGCTTCGCTCGATCCAGCAAATATTGCAATTACAACCAACGTTGCCAAGTACTTTCGATGGGAAATCATTGTCTGTTTCTCACCTTCCACATCAAAGTATATTGAGCCACAGAAAAGGGGGATATTAACGTTCCACCTCGGCCCCTACGGGGCCGATGATTAGTAGTAATCTCGGAACAACACTCAAACACCGGCGCACGAGTCCAGTAACATGACGGGTCCCCAATGGAAGAATGTGTACAACCTGTCCGAAGAGCAAGTTGAAAAATTAGATTTGGCGGAGCAATTGATGGAAATGATGCAATTATCTGAAGCCGAGAAGACACTAATTGAGATGTTGGAGGAAAACTCCGAGTGCGTGCCAGTTCTGAATATCCTCGGCCATCTGAATGGAAGATATATTTCTGATTTCGAATCGGCCATCGAGTATTATGAAAAGGTGATATCCTTGGAGCCTGACAATGCCTGGGCTCGAGATGAAAGAAGGCGATACAAGAGATATCTCACCTATGATTAGAACAAGATAATCTAGTAATTTACTGGCCGGGAGCCATGGAAGAAGGAGCCATTGTCATCGTTGGTGTCGGTGGTATAGGGTGCGCTTGGTCCCAAAGAGCCCACTCACTCTGCCAGGACCTTGCTGAATTATTATTGGTCGATGCGGACGAATCTTCTTTTTCTTCCGATCATGAAGCCAATTGTCTGCATCTTGATGCAGCCGGCGATGCAAGGGGGGCAGCCGCCCTACCAAATCTCGCTGAACATAGGTTGAAAGAAGGGATGGGCAACATTCAGCACTTCCTTGAGAGATCAGAATTGGTCATCATTCTCTCTGCCCTTGGCGGTGGAACGGGTTCGGGTGCCACCTCTGAGATTGCTGCAAGAGCCAGAGAATCTGGTAGCCTGGTTTTGAGCATCGTCGGACTGCCCTTTGCCGAACAACCTCTAAGGTGCGCAATTGCCGACGTGGCCCTTCCTGAAATCGAGCGGAACTCTCACCTTTGCATTAGGGTGAGCCTTGAGAGGCTTGCATGGCAGGCGAGATACCGAAACTCAGACTGGAAGATGGGTTCGGAGTGGATAGGCGAACTTATCGAGGGTTTGGTTACTACATTAGCCCGAGTAGGAAAGATAAATCTTGATCTGATGGATTTGAGAACAGTTATCGATCGACCTGGTAATGCCACTCTACTAGTTGGCACGGGTTCGACTGAGAACCCATCAGAAGTTGTTCGCATGGCCCGAGAGTCACCCATGTCTGAGATCGGTGTCGATGGAGCAAAGGGTTGCTTGATACAGGTTGAGGGCGGTCCTGACATGACTTTGGCACACCTGGATGCAGTTTCAGAAGGTTTTGTCTCTGCACTGGACAGTGACTGCCAGGTAATTCTTGGAGCCCGGTCAAGTGACGATATGGCCGGAAGCCTAAGACTCGTAGCCGTAGTCAGTGGCCTCTAGTCGATAAGCTCAATCGTATCTTCATCGGGTACTGTTTCCATCTCTAAACTAATTTCATTATTCTGTGGAACAATTTCCGAGATAGCTGCTTCCTCCATCATTCCATTGCTTCCGTCCGAACCAAATGTTTCAAAATCTTTAGTCGCATTTACTCTAATTCGAAATACTGCAATTGGTGTGATTCCAACAATTACTAATGCCGTCAGAATGTGACCGAATGCTGTGGTAGTCAATAGGCTTCCTTTCGAAAGAGCGGACAGAGAAGAAATGCTTCCTGCGTACACATATCCAAAACTAATCCCCCAGAAAACTGCAGACTGCCCCTGGAAAATCTTTACGCCTTTCTTACTGTTCTTGTTTGCCATAGACCAGACGGCCAATAGGATTGTAATTGCCATTAGCAATCCTTCCTCAACAATCATTGATGGCGTAACTTCGTTAGAAAAAAAAGGCATCCTTCTCCATGCACTGAAAACGTGCCAACATGCGGTCAGAGAAAGAAGAAATGCGACCCTATCGGCAATGACCCCGTCGATTTCAGTCGATTTCCTGGAGGTAGAAGTAATCCTGTCCACTATGCCCATAATTGAACCGATCAATATCAGAAATAGAGCCCATGCTAGATGTTCACTTGTACTGATATTTGCGTAATCTCCTGCGTCGTAGCCAAACCACCAAATAATCGGGCAGAACAAAACAAGGATAGCAACAATTCTCAGTGCCGAATAACCAAATCCAATTCTGCTAGGCCTAATCTTCTTTGAAACTCTAGTGCCATAAGTAGACAATCCGATAGCCAATGTAATCGCTTGGAATATTGACATCAATACGAAAATCATTCCAAGTGCAATTGCAATCCTCCCGAGCCATTCTTCTGCTTGAGAAATGGTCACAAATGAGACTATAGCAGAAATGCAAACAATTGGAAACAATGTTGCAGCACCCTTCTTCCAATACGATTTTCCAATTACCCCCCTGCTCTGGTGATCTACTCTTAGTAGGATGCCACCAATCTTTGATGGCGCGAAAATTGCAGCTATGCAATATGACAGTGACAGCGAAAGAAAAATGACGGCACCCCTTTCTTGGATTCCAAATATGTCCACTTTCATCATTACGTAGAGCAGCCCGGTAATTATCATCATTGCAAGGAAATGCGGCAGAGTTGAGGGGCTGGCGAATGACTTGAGAAGCCCTGTAACAGACCGTTCATTGCCCCCAATTCCCCCTTCCATGCCTTCTGGGGGACCCACCATTGGTTAAGGTAAACCCCTTCCCGGTGCCATGGCACGACTTAACAAGTCTGCTCGCGGAAAGCACAGGTGGGTGGGCATCGAGTCATCATTGCCTTGCTCAATTAAGAATGTGAAGGAAGAACTCAACAATATATCGGGTAAGATACAATGGAAATTACTTGATTTCCATATTTGGGCAGATTCTGCAACAATGATAGTCAAAGTACCCCTCGAAAGACATCATTTTGCCCTCGACAGAATTAACGAGATTGATGGAAAATCAACAATCACAAGCTCCGGAAAACTTCGACTTGTTCGACATAGGATTTCTGAAAAACATAAATTAGAGTAGCCAATTTGTGCCATCCAAGTCGCAAATTTGTGATAATCCATTCCCGCAAAAGATCTCCATTTCGCCGTCCTTGCTTAGTCCAACGGGCCTCCTTGGGACACCGGCGATTTCCACAATTACTCCTTCTGAAAGAACTCTGGACAGTTTTCTCCATGAAAGATTTCGGAGCTCTTCCATATTTGGCAATTCAAACCACTCATTGTCTTCTAAGAGGGATGAAACTGCCGTATCAAGGATTCTGAAAACATCCATTGCATCAATATCGCCCAACGTTTCCTCCCATCCCCCTCCTGAAATCTCGCCTTCTTCGAACCGGGTCCTGTTGGCTCCAAAACCAATTCTAACATCATCCGAATCACTCGACTCAATTAGCACCCCCCCAATCTTCCTTCTTTGTTTGGTAATTATGTCATTGGGCCACTTCATCTCAGCGTTTAGGGCATCACTGAGGACTGAGCCGATACTTGTTTGTAGAAGGCCGGGGGAAATCGAATTGAATAACTCAGCATCCAGTTTCCATGTACTGGACAAACCATCCTTCATTGAAATCCATTTGGTCCCCCTTCTTCCCCTACCATTCCTTTGAGAAAATGATAATACCCTCTGCCACCCTATATTTTCAAGTTTCTTTGCCTCGTCCATCGTGGAATCGCAAATGTCCAGAATTGTCGGTTTTACTCCCTGGCCGGTCTTCCAAAATCCAATTACTTCTAGACGCTCATTCCCGATTCTTTCGTAAGCAATTGAACGAGCAGACCACCCCATTTCTTTCCAGACCGAAGGATTACTTTCACTGATCGGATCAGTCCTCATCAGAATCAAAATCAACAAATCCCTCTTCCTTTTTTCGGAGTCAATTTCTAGGCTTCCGAGAAGCTTCGCCCCCCACCCCCCATTTCCAACATCGTTAAGCGCCACCGCCTCCATCTCCGGAATTTCTGACTCATGCCCCATCTCTAGATAGGGTATATTCCATACTAAAAGCTCTACATCACTAGGTATTTCCATCCCTTCCCCAATCCCAGACTCATGAACTTCTACTAACGCCGAAAGTCCGTGATTTTCCACATTCCCCCTCGTTGCTGAGACTGCATATGGATTCACATCACAACTAATCACATTCCAACCAAGGCTGGCAAGCTGCATTGTCACTGCACCCGAACCACAACCAATCTCCAATGCTCTGCCATTTCTTTTCTTTAGTTTTGAAATAGCATCACAAAGCAGCAATGTGTCCTCCCTAGGTGGATAGACCGTCTCAGGAACCACTAGTTCGCATTCGCCGATCCCGATTATTGGAAACTTACATATCTTACTCGGGATTTCAATATGATACGAATCCAACTAATCACCCATATTCCATATTCCCTATTTAGCCGGGTTGAAAACCTTTATCCGAATAATCACAGAAGGCGGTATGGACGCCTCTCCCGGGGCGATGCGATAGCCGAGCGCAAGCATGCGAGTCGCAAGGTTTTTGAAGACCCCCTAGGTCGGAGGATAGCCCAGCATTAGCCATGGGCCTGTAGCTTAGTCAGGTAGAGCGCCGGGCTTTTAACCCGGTGGCCGGGGGTTCGAATCCCCTCAGGCCCGCCTGCTTGCTACTCAGGCCCTCGCTTTTCTGGAACCCGGGAGGCGAAATAATGGCCGTAAAAAGCTCCACTAAGAAGAGACTTGTCGAACTAGGAATCGCGGAAGAGCACGCACACAGATTGGCCGACGACGCCAATCTAGATGCAATCAAGAGGATGTCAAGGGAACAGGTTGCAAAGAAAGTTGGAATCGAGGATAGCGATTCGGCTCTTGATCAAATAATGGGCGTAATCAGTGAACATGTAGGTTCCCGTAAGAGGACTAAGAGTAACCGAATTACCATTTCCCGCAAGGCCCTTCTCGAGGAAGATATTCCCAGGGGGGATTTCAGGTTCAATGTACTCAATCATTTCCTTGTCCCTCATCACGAACTGGTTCCAATCGAATCGGAGGAAACTGAGTTAGCGCCATGGGGGCTAAAGACTTCCGACGTTCACGGAAACAACCGGCTGGCGAAGGAGCTTCTTCCAAAAATACTGATCACCGATCCTGCAATTCAGGCCATAAAAGAAATGGAGGAGTTGGAAAACGACGAGCTCCCGGCGGGTTGGCTGACGAACCGAGTCGTCAGAATCCGAAGGTATAGTAGATCGGCCGGCAGCTCGGTTGCATTTCGCTTGATTGTAGAGAGCGCATGATTAGGGGTGAAAAAGTGAAGGAGATAGTTGAGAGTTATTTCAAGCAAAGAAGTCTGGTTAATCACCAGTTGGCGTCATACAACGATTGCATTCCCATTGGAGATGGGAAGGAAAGCCGAATGGAGTCCATTGTCAGGAATATCAAGATTGGGAGCGATGAGCATTTTGATGATGACGAGGGTGGCTTGGTTAAACTCGATCTTCTCGACAAGGAGATTGTTGTAAGGCTGAAGAATTTGAGATTAGGGCGCCCCACGATAAAGGAGGCCAATGGGGCTGAGCATCCCGCTACTCCCCTAGAGTGCCGAATCCGAAAACTTACTTATTTTTCTCCAGTATACCTCGACTTCAAGATTTATCGTGACGATTTACCTCCCTCTCCAGGCGCAGAACTTGGTTACCTCGAGGAGAAGGGAGTCCATATTGGCAACTTGCCGATAATGGTACGCTCTGCTAGGTGCAACCTTCATGCCGGACATATCGATGAGAATCGGAGACTCTCCCCCGAGTCCTCGGATGAAGACGCTGAGCGCTACCAGACGCTCCTTAGAAAATCCGGTGAAGATCCACTAGATCCGGGTGGATATTTCATCATCAATGGCACCGAAAGAGTCCTAATCTCGATGGAAGATCTGGCTCCGAACCGAGTAACAGTTGAGAAGAACAAGAAATATGCACATGAGACGCAGGTCGCAAAAATCTTCTCCCAGAAAGATGGAGTTCGGAAGCCCCTGAACGTCGAGAAGAGAAGGGACGGGATGTTAATGGTCAAGATTCCCAGTGCCGGAACCACACCAGTTCCATTGGTGTTACTCATGCGAGCATTGGGTGTTGAGAACGACAGGGAGATTTTCGCTTCAATTGCAGGTCCACCCGAGGCAATGAAATACACTGTTGCCAACCTAAATGATCTAAGGGACAACGACGAATATGGGGTCGATACGTGCGATGAAGCCCTTGGTTGGCTAGAGAAGAAATTCGCCGCCGGCCAGCAGAAGGAATACCGTGAGTCACGGATCCAGAACCTGCTAGATAACGAACTCCTTCCTCATTTGGGTTCTACCTTCGAAAATAGAGAGAAGAAGGCCATTTTCTTGGGAAGAATCGCACGGCAAGTTCTGGAAATGGCAATTAAGGACAAGGATCCCAATGACAAGGATCACTATGCCAATAAGCGAGTAAGACTAGCAGGAGACCTGGTAGAGGATCTGTTCCGTGTCAGCTTACAGCAACTTGCCCGGGATCTAAAATATCAGTTGGAAAGGCATCACAACCGAAAGAGGGAGCTTCGAATATCCTCCTGCCTTAGGCCAGACGTGCTTACCACCAAAATCATGCATGCCCTTGCGACAGGAAACTGGGTGGGTGGTAGATCGGGTGTTAGCCAGCTGCTGGATCGTACTACATACCTGTCTGCACTATCCCATCTGAGGCGAGTTACCAGTCCTCTAGTTCGGAGCCAACCACACTTCGAGGCTAGGGATCTCCACCCAACGCAATGGGGTCGACTTTGTCCAAATGAGACGCCGGAAGGACAGAATTGCGGCCTTGTAAAGAACGGTGCCCAGATGATAGACATTTCTGAAGAAGTTCCCGAAGCAGACGTCAAAGATTTGCTAAAGGAGGCTGGAGTTAATGACAATCCAGATGGTTGGGCGGATGGCTCAAGGATTCACGTTAATGGGGATATATTCGGACTACACAAGAGGCCACACAAACTAGTGAGCCAATTCAAGAGAAGAAGACGCTCGGGAAGGATAAGGCCAGAAGTCAGCATACGTCATGACTTGGAGAACAGGGATGTCTTCATCAATACTGATCGCGGGAGAATGCTACGTCCCCTGCTAATCATAGAACACGGCAGCCTTCAGATAACAAAGATGCATTTGGAGGGACTGAGGTCCGGTGAAATTTCATTTTCCGACTTAGTCTCAGGTGGAGTAATTGAATGGGTCGATGCCGAAGAAGAGGAAGATCTTCTGATTGCACCCAGGCCGTTTGACCTGCCGGCAGAGTCACCTAGGAATAAGAGGCCGATTAACCCATCCAAGGTTCAGTGGACAAACCTTGGAGAAATGGGCAAGGACTCTGACGGAAAGCCCGTACCACTATCTTACGCGCAATTGATTGCCGAGGTACAGATGCCCAATGGAGAGACGAAGAACGAGAAGTTCAGAGTCCCGCTGAACTACTACCAAGAGAATATTGATGCCCTAAAAAGGAAAGAAAAGAAAGGCAACACTGTACTAGTATACACCCATGTGGAGATTGACCCCCAACTAATTCTCGGAGTCTGTGCTTCTCTGGTTCCATACCCGGAACACAATTCCACTCCGCGTGTAACCGGTGGAACTGCCATGGTAAAGCAAAGCCTTGGGGTGGCCAGTGCGAACTTTCGCCTTAGACCCGATACCAGAGCCCACGTGATGCACTACCCACAGAGGTCAATTGTTGGCACTCGTGCTATGCAGTCCACGAACTTCGACCAAAGGCCAGGCGGGCAAAATTACGTTGTCGCCATAGTTAGCCATCACGGTTACAATATGCAGGACGCCGTAATTATGAATCGCTCTTCGGTGGAGAGGGCCCTAGGAAGGTCAGCATTCGTTCGTACATACAATGCCGAGAATAAGAGATTCCCAGGAGGGCAGGAAGAGAGGATTGAGATCCCAGGAACCGGATTAGATGAGATCAAGGGACTCAAGTCATGGGATTCATACTCGCACCTAGAGAGGGACGGCCTACCCGTTCCAGAGGAGGAACTGACCAGCGAAGAGGGAGGCCGATCAATTCTTGTTGGCAAGACCAGCCCTCCAAGATTCCTCGAGGAGGCTCATGGGGCGTTTTTGCAAGCGCAAGAGAGACGAGAGTCATCCATGCTTGTTAGGCATGGGGAGAAGGGCTGGGTAGACAATGTATACGTCACCGAATCTCTCGATTCCGGTAGACTAGTAAGGATTACACTTCGAACAAACAAGATTCCGGAGCTTGGAGATAAGTTTGCAAGTAGGCACGGTCAGAAGGGAATCATTGGCAGGCTCGTAAACCAAGAGGACATGCCATTCACCGAGGATGGAGTAATCCCTGATCTTCTGATAAATCCTCATGCAATTCCATCTAGGATGACTGTCGCACACGTATTGGAGATGATAGGTGGCAAGGTCGGCTCAATGGAAGGTAGGAGAATTGACGGTACCGCCTTCACAGGTGAGAAAGAAGAGTCACTAAGATCCGGCCTACTCCGAAACGGACTAAAGCATACTGGGAGGGAACAAATGATCAACGGAGAAACCGGAGAAAACTTCCCTGTTGATACCTTTGTAGGGGTGATATACTACCAGAGACTACACCACTTGGTAAGCAGCAAACTGCATGCCAGAAGCAGAGGAAGGGTCCAGATTCTAACTAGGCAACCAACGGAGGGAAGGGCTAGGCAAGGTGGCCTCAGGTTTGGTGAAATGGAGAGGGACTGCCTCATCTCACACGGGGCATCGATGGTGATCAAAGACCGACTTCTTGATGAATCCGATGGCTGGAACCTCATGGTTTGCAATACTCCCCGTTGTGGGCATGTAGCCTACTACGACTGGAAGCGAAGAACCAGTGTTTGCCCGGTCTGCGGAGATAGGGCCGATGTCCATTCCGTACAGACTTCGTATGCATTCAAACTACTCCTGGATGAGATGAAGAGCTTGGGTGTTGCCATGAGGCTGGAACTGGAGGATCGAAGATGAGTGCACGCGACGCAGCAAAGATTCCAAAGCGAATCGACTCAATCAGGTTCACCCTTATGGATCCGAATGAAATAAGGAAGATGTCATCAGTAGAGGTAAAGACGGCGGACACTTACAAGGACGATGGCCATGCATTCAAGCAGGGTTTGATGGATCCAAAGATGGGGGTCATTGATCCTGGAATAAGGTGCGAGACATGTGGCAACAAGCACGAGGAGTGCCCCAGCCACTTCGGACACATTGCTCTAGAGCTCCCCGTGATGCACATCGGCTTCACTAACCTAATCAAGAACTGCCTAAAGTCAACATGCAATTCTTGCAGCAAGGTCCTGTTACTGGACGCCGCCGAAACCCACCCAACCGATCCGGAAAAGTCCGAACAGGATTACTACAGGGACAAGGTGCATGACATCATTCTCAAGCACGGCGTCGGCGGTCGTGAATTCAAGAAAGTCATCAAGGATATCGAGACCGTTTGCTCTAGTGCCAAGAGGGCCATCTGCATGCATTGCGGCGCTGAACAGGGCAAGATAATCTTGGACAAGCCTACGACCTTCAAAGAGAAGAAGGCCGACAAGGGCGAGCACAAGCTGAATGCTAGGGACATAAGAGAGTGGCTAGAGAAAATTCCTGACGAGCACTTAATTTTCGTTGGAATGGAGAAGGATGTGAGCAGGCCCGAATGGACGATCATGAAGGTTCTGCCTGTCCCGCCGATAACCGTTCGGCCCTCTATTACTCTTGAGAGTGGAGACAGATCGGAAGATGACTTGACACACAAACTAGTCGATGTACTTAGGATCAACCAGCGGCTACGAGAAAATCGTGACTCTGGGGCACCACAGCTAATTGTGGAAGACCTATGGGAGTTACTTCAGTATCACTGCACAACTTATTTTGACAACCAAACCAGTGGAATACCACCAGCACGCCATCGGTCCGGAAGGCCCCTGAAGACACTTTCTCAGAGACTGAAAGGAAAAGAGGGAAGGTTCCGTAGCAACCTCTCTGGAAAGAGGGTCAACTTCTGTGCCAGAACTGTCATCAGCCCCGACCCCAATCTTGGAATTAACGAGGTCGGGGTCCCCGTAACAACAGCAAAGGAACTAACGGTCCCAATCAGGGTTACCAGCCGAAATAGAGAACAGTTGCGGCAGATGATTCTACGCGGTCCAGATGTTCACCCTGGAGTAAATTACATTATCCGAGGAGATCGATTCCGCGTCCGAATTACCGATCGAACTAAGTTCATCTGGTCAGGATTCAGATGCCTCAATCCGGAATGCCATTCTGGTAGCGAGGAAGAGCCATACATGGGTTACCAACCGGAGTTGAACCAAGTCCTACCTGCACCCAATTTCCTTCCAGGCCTAGTACTAAAGGAGCAAATGCGGAGGGATCACATTACTGACGAGCTTCAGAAAGAGTGGAGCGTCGACCTCGAAGCGACTTTGTCTAACCTAAAGGGCGAGGATTTGAGTGGCAACCAACTTCCTGAAGACGATCCCAATGCTGTAATACATCATCGTTGGAAGTGGGAAGTAGAGAACCCGGACGACTACCTACCCGAGTATCTAGAAGTACGTTGCCCACACTGTGGGAGTCCCGAGGTAGAGGATGAACACGGCAATGTCTTCCCTACTGATGTTGAGGACAGACTCAGCACTTACGATAGGGATGGAAACCCCCGTCCGGGGGTGGTCGTAGAACGCCATCTGATTGATGGTGATGTTGCGATTTTCAACCGGCAACCATCATTGCACAGGATGTCAATGCTAGTTCATGAAATTAGAGTCATGGAAGGTAAGACATTCCGCTTCAACCTTGCTGATTGTACTCCCTACAACGCAGATTTCGATGGAGATGAAATGAACCTACATGTAATTCAGAGCGAGGAAGCAAGGGCCGAAGCCCGAATCCTTATGCGAGTGCAGGAGCACATAATTTCCCCAAGGTATGGTGGAAGCGTTATCGGTGGGATACACGACCACATCACTGGGGCTTACTTGCTAACGCATGGGGAAGCATTCCTCCCTCGCCAGGCTGCTCTGGACGTACTGAGCTCCATAGGGTGGGATGGCAATCTTCCCGAACCGGTGGAAAGGAATGGACAAGTCGGTTACTTTGGAAATGAGATTTTCAGCCTTCTTGTCCGAGGGGGCTTTGAACTGAACTTCAAGAATCGCGCGGGCGAGCCCGTTTCCGTGACGGCCGGCGACGTCTCCGGTGCCATTGACAAGCGCGGAATCGGGGCCGAGGATGGAAGGCTCCTAGATGCCGTGGTACAGACTCACGGAACAGATACCGGTGCTGAGTTCATCAATAAGATGACTAAAATGACCATTGCAATATGTACAGCTATGGGATTCACCACTGGAATTGATGACGAAGATCTGCCCCCGGAGGCAAAGGATGAGATTGATAGAATTAACCGAGCTGCCAGTGAGAAGGTAGACGAAGAACTTGCCAGTTTCGGAAAAGATGGCAGGAAGTACGAGGCCAGACCAGGGCGAACGCCACTGGAGACCCTTGAAGAGAATATTTTGACGATTCTTGACGAGGGCAAAGCCGAGACCGGAAATGTAGCAAAATCACTGTTGGGAGAAAATAACTCGGCGGTTTTGATGGCAACATCCGGAGCTAGGGGTTCTATGGACAATCTCGCTATGATGGCCGGCTCCATTGGTCAGCCAAAGGTTAGGGGCAAGCGACTAGAGAGGGGGTATCAGGATCGAGTTCTTTCACACTTCCCTAGGAATGTCAAGGGCGCCAAAGAGAAGGGGTTCGTCTCTTCTTCTTTCAAGAGTGGCCTCGAGCCTACGGAGTTCTTCATGCTGTCTGTCTCAGGAAGGGAATCCCTTGTGGACACTGCAGTTAGGACTAGTAAGTCAGGTTACATGCAGAGGAGGCTGATTAACGCAATGGACGATCTAAAGGTAGCAGATGATGACAGGGCTTCTGTCAGGAACACCGCCAACAGAATCATCCAGTTCGAGTACGGCGAGGATGGCATTGATCCTGCAAGGAGCCGTAAGGGAAGCCCATTCGATGTCAACCAAGTCCTGAACGATGCGCTTGGAGGTGGTAAGTGATGGTTGTAAAGAGTGCCACCAAGAAGAAACTGATGGACTTGGGAATCGAGGAGGAGTACGCTCACAAGTTGGCAGATGACAAGAAGTGGGATGACGTCAAGGGCCTCTCTCCAGGGCAGATTGCACAGATTTGTGGCATAGACTCTGGGACGTCCCAAAGAATCCACGAGGTTATGGCAAACTCTGCTAAGTCCAGTCGGGCTTCTACAGCGACATCTGAGAAGACGATTGTTCGCAGAAGAACAGTTTCTAGGTCTCGTAGAATGAAGAGGTCCCTTCCCCTGGAGGAATATGACCAAGAGTCTAAGATTATCCAAATCGGACGTGACGTGGACTCAGATGACGAGATGTACCTAAAGCTATCAAAGGCTGCTAGTGATGCTAATGCTGGCATGACTCCTAGAATGCTAGACGATCTTGTCAAGGGCTTGGAGAAGAGGGGAGAGAAGAAGTTTACCGATGCGAAGGCAAGGAAGATTATCCAGTCCGCCATGAGCTTTGCCAGTGAGTCCAAGGCAGTACCATACGAGGCTGTGGGAATCACAACAGCCCAGTCTATTGGAGAACCAGGTACACAAATGACCATGAGGACATTCCACTACGCAGGAGTAGCAACGGTGAATGTGACCCAAGGTCTTCCTCGAATTATCGAAATAGTCGATGCTAGGAAAGTCCCTAAAACACCAACAATGATCATCTATCTTGATGAACAGAACGCAAAGAAAAAGCCTCTTCGGACAAACGAGAAATTAGTCCGAAATATAGCAGCTGCACTCGAGACCACAACAGCCACTGATATTGCTGCCATCGATGTAGACGTGGCCCAGAGGAACATCAGCCTACAACTGAATAATAGCAATATGAAGCTGAAAAAGATGACTGGCGCTGAGGTTCGTGATAAACTATCAAGGGCATTGAGGCTATATGTTCAGGCAGACAATGATGACCGCCCCAAGTCACTTCGTATTATTCCTGGAGTCACAAAGGAAGATGATCTGGCGTCCTTAGCCTCTGATCCGCCAACCTATACCGCACTACTCCAACTAGAGGACAAGATCAAGAAACTCAGACTTAAGGGACTTCCTGGAATTTCCAGGGCTAACGTCCAGGGCCCGGTTGCTGAAACAGGTGAGTATTACATCTCCACTATTGGCTCCAATCTTTCTAAAGTGAGTGAGTTTGCCGGAATAGACAAATCAAGGACATACACAAACAACATCAACGAAATTCATGACTACCTAGGAATCGAGGCTGCTCGGCAGGCGATTATCAACGAGATGTGGGATACTCTTGAGGGAGCCGGTCTAGATGTAGATGTCCGTCATCTGATAATGGTCTCAGACGTTATGACAAATGGTGGCGAAGTTCGGGCCATTGGTCGGCATGGAGTTAGCGGTACTAAGCACTCAATTCTTGCACGTTCAGCCTTCGAGGTGACCGTCACGCACCTCCTTAAGGCTGGGATTATTGGCGAGAGAGATATGCTTTCTGGAGTAACCGAGAATATCATTGTTGGCCAGCCAGTAGCTTTGGGTACGGGAAGCGTTGAACTGTATTACATCCCTGAGGCAACTAATTGAGGTGAGAAGATGGATATTGCCAGGCAGTTAAAGCAAGCTATCAACTCCGGAAGTATCATTTTCGGTCAGAGGCAAACATCATCTTACTGCTCCAAGGGCGATGCGAAACTGGTCTTACTAGCCGCAAATTGCCCGGAGTCATACATTGACGACTTACGAAACGCATTTCCTAAAGTTCCCGTCCATCAACTCACATTGGTGAACAGGCAATTAGGTGCTGCCTGTGGTAGGCCATTTCCAGTTAGTGCATTGTGCGTCATTGATCCCGGCCAGAGTGATTTGATGCAACTGGCTCCCAATTTATGATTACGAATTGCCACTGAACTGGCAATTTTCTGGGTTCGGTTCAAAGTCATAACGGCTCCCCTAGCATCATGGAGGATACAATCCGGGGTATACTGGAAACCAGAGGGGTATCTCTGAAGAACCCTGAGATCGAGAAAGTGATCACTGGATTCTCCTGTCTGGGGGTGGCTCCTAGGGTTTCGGAGATTGACACTTCGGAGGGAGATGTGCACGTGTGGATAATTTCTCCCAATAGTCTACCAATTAGAGGCAATGAACTAATTCGCTGGGGATTCAGTGCCCCTAAGGGAAGACATTGGCTACTTAGCCTTCGAGAGGTCCCTTCTGGACTAGTTGAAATCGATGGATTAGAATACGTAATTTGGACTCCTGAAAGGGTGACCAAATGGATTGGAGAAGCGGTACTTTCAGGGGATATGAAAGCACAGCCAACGCATGAAATAGAAACAGATTCTCCCGATTCGGAGAATGAGGAGAACAACCCGGGCTTCCCCGATATGGCCATGCGACCAAGGCTCGAAATCGAGAATTGGCTATCTCAGAGGGGGCTTGATGGGGAACAATACAATCCGGTCTTTCTCGAAGCAAAGATTTGGGAAGTTTCAGGAAATCTGATTGGCCCAAATGGCGAATTGGAAGGCGGTAATTGGAAACTATACGAAGATCCATGGACACGGACTCTTTCGATACTAGAACCGGATGAATTATCCGCAAATCCGCCCAATTTACGAGTTATATCCCCCCCTGCTAAGAGTTGGCTTACCCAATCCAGACTTTCCGAGGAAGCCTCGAAATTACTTGAGATACGACGAAAGGGCGAAACGGACATTTCCGGTTCAAGCACAGTTAGAAGTATGCTATTACAAAGATGGTCCCTCGATACCTCCAGTTCGACTTTCGCCGAATTCCGGCTTTTCCTACCTGCATGGATTGTGTCGAATCCAGATGAGTCCGTCCTTCATGCCCGTAATGGACGAACGTACGAGATTTAGGTTCTCTGAAGAAGCATCAGTTCCTCGGTCGAAAGTGTGTCTCCAGACATCAGCTTGCTCATCAAATCGGTCATCTCCAGGCTGCCATCTTCATCAATCTGTCTTTGCTTACTGCCCGAAAGCTTCAGGATATCTTGCATGGAATGAATGCAGCGAAGAGAAATAATGTAGTTATTATGCAGATCGTCTGCTCTACCTTTCGTTTTGGTTAGCCCAATGTGTTCGGAATTTGCCATTCCCCTGAGCTTTTCTACCTCATCGGACAATTCCATCATCAATGCGTGAGCCTCTTCTGATTTTTCAGATGCAACTGTAACCGCATCATGCGCCTTCTGCTGAGCCTTCTCTGCGGCCCTTACTCTCCTTAGGGCATTGGAATTACTCTCTTCTTCTTCCTTTCTTGCATTTTCATATTCTGCTTTCAATTTCTTCATTTTCGCGAAGAATTCTTTCTCTTTGTTAGGCTTAATTTTTCCAGTTTGGTGATTCCATTCGAGCTTCTCCATTTCCCCTCTAATCTTGCTTGCAGGTTTCCCATTTCTCCTCTTCCCGCGTTCCTCACTAGACTTGCTGCCATTAGAACTTCTGAGTTTAACCCTCAAAGCCTTCAACTCGTTTGTTCTTTCCAGGCGAATCTTCCTCAATTCGGCAACCTTTCCATTTGCTTCATTCCTGATAGCCTTCTGTTTCTGGACCTCTGTAATCAGCTCCTTTACTTGGCGATTAATTTCATTCCTCTTATCGAGTTGTCCGCGAACTTGGACGTTCAAATCATCTCTGTTAGATTTAAAATCGTCTAGCTTACTGCTTACACTTTCAGACATGGGTTCAAAAATTTCCCTTATATTCGAGTGATTGAGTCCCATGTATGTCCATGTTTTCGGAATTTGCACCAACATTTAAGGAATACCAATTTCAAGGCCATTATTCCCTTCTGCTGGCCATTCTTCCCTTTCTTCCACCAGTTCTTGCTACTCCCAATTTTCTGGCCTTCTTCCTAATCTTACCACTCTTGATTACTTCTTTTTCCTCCCCCGGAACAATATTTTCTTCGAGGGTCGAAAGACCACCCGATTCCAATAGAGCCCCCATCTCTTCCTTGCTAAGGCTACCTCCACTGGCCGCGATTCCCATGATGTCAGAGAGCTTTACTCTGCCGGGCCGATTTGATGCTATTCTGGTATAACTTTCAATCCTGTTAATCTCTTTCCTTGTGATAGCTTTTTCAGATTTTAACCTATCCAATCTTCTGTCAATCTCCGATATCCTGTTGCTAATATTACGGATTTCCTTCCTACTTATTCGCGTACCTTTCGGATTATTCTCGGACTTTGCTTCGGCCACGATTTTTCCTGCTTCCTCTCTGTTCTCATCCAATTTTCTAGAAATTTCCTTCAACTTTCTTACTTCACTTGCGTACATTTTGTGTGCATCCTCAGCCAATATTTTTTGTTTGATTGATGCTTGAATCTCAAAAAATCTTCTAAAAGCATCGAGTTCCCGATTAAGCATAGGTACCGATGTAAGATCATTATCTACTGTTGTCAGCCTAGAGTGTGTGTCACTAAGCCATTCAAACAGAATTTCCGATGGTGGTGGGACACAACGATTGACTGAATCTCGCTGTTCCTTGTGTTTCAGGCTTTTCTTCCTTGATTTGTGGAATTCCTGAAGTAATGATTTTCGCCCTATATCCGCCTCTTCAAAGCCCCCGAGAGCCGATCGAAGTGACTTCACGATCTGTACCTGATCCTTCCTCTCGCTCCTAAGTCCCCTTGTCTCGCTATCCAATGTAGACATATCCCTTTTCTTCCCTATCAGGAGTTGACCGACGTCCTCTTCATCCATACCCTCAAGGTCGTCCCATTTTCCTTTGGACACACTCATTCTTCTTCACCACCGATTGCCTGGTAATCTTTCTTCTTGCCTTTTCGCCTTTTTGCAAAGGAAGAAAACCCCCCGTTCTCTACTCTTCTCATTCC
>Ga0310344_10001365_pt1 | contig 18663 bp, 22 predicted proteins | sample HC15DNA20200_MG_FD_203801 | JGI IMG/M metagenome (GOLD analysis project Ga0310344, IMG submission 203801) | Marine microbial communities from station ALOHA, North Pacific Subtropical Gyre - HC15-DNA-20-200_MG | ecosystem: Environmental > Aquatic > Marine > Oceanic | place: Pacific Ocean: North... | reverse complement strand
ATTTTGATGCTGAGCCTGGTGATATTTTCTATATGCAGCAGAATGCGGGGCAATTAGCATATGCTTTTAGAGAAATTGCTAGATATTGGAAAAATCAGATTCTAGTCGATGAATTAGATATTATCAGAAAGCGAATTCGATATGGTGTACCAGAAAAATACCTTGAATTAGTTGAAATCAAAAATGTTGGGCGTGTACGCGCAAAAAATTTGTATCATGCTGGTTTTCACACTCGTCAATCTTTGAGAGATATTTCACTTGATAAATTATCAGCAATAGATAAAATTGGTTTGACTCTTGCAAAAAGTATCAAGTCTCAAGTAGAAAAGGTCAGATAATGGAACAATACATCATAGCAGCAATAATTACCATCATAATTGGGTTCTTTTCGGTATATGGTTTGACACCAATTATCATAAAGGCATTAGAAAAACGTAATGTCACAGTAATTGATGTCAACAAAAAAGAAAAAACTCTAGTTGCACGACCAGGCGGCTTATCAATCATTGTAGGAATTATTTCATCACTTACCGTTTTGTATTTCTTTTTTCCAATTGCAGAAATATTAGCTATAATAATAGCAACAGGTCTAGCGTTTTTGGTTGGTATAATTGATGATAGAAAGACAATGGGTGGTTGGTTTAAACCACTTGCTCTTGCATTCTGTGCAATACCAATAATTTTGTTAGGTGCATATGACTCTAATCTAGATTTTCCACTGTTTGGCTCTGTAAATATACCAATAATGTATCTAGGTTTGATCATATTCATGATTCCGATAACTGGAAACACATTCAACTCAATTGATGTATTAAATGGTGTTGTTAGTGGAGTTTCTACAATTGCGGGGTTTGCATTATCAATATCACTTTTTATTTTGCAGAATTATGAGATAGCAATTGCATGCTTATTGTTAGCATTTACTTCTCTTGCATTCTACAAATATCATAAATTTCCCAGCAAAATTTTTCCAGGAGATTCAGGCGCACTTGTTTTTGGTGCTATGTATGGTGCGATTGCAATTGTTGGTCATGTAGAAGTGATTGCTGCTGTAATAATATTACCAGCAGTAATTAACAGCTTTTTGTTTCTTTCAAGTGTAAAAAAAATAGTTGAACATAGAGAAATAAAAAATCCTATTTCACACACAGAAGATTGGAAACTTAAATCAACAATCGAAAATCATGCTCCAATTACTTTAGTCAGATTATTAGTAGCAAGAAAGCCATTATCAGAAAAACAAATAGGTATTGAAATTTTTAAATTAGCAATATTTTCTGGGATTTTAGGAATAATTACTGCACTTTTTATGGGAATTGAATTGTCATGAATGTATCAATTTTTTCATTTATCTTTTGTATGTGGATCCTAATACTAGTTGGTGGTGGATTACTAGTTTTGTTTATAGGACCATTATCTAATATTGGATTTGGCACAGACATAAATTCGATAACTAAAGTCATAGTGGCATTAGCCATGATATTCATTTGGGTATTGATCCTAACAAAAGTAAAAAATTGGATATTCCAAAAACAGCTAAAATCAGAAAATTAGTCATCTAAAAATATTAGTATGCATTTGACATTGTATTGGTAGGACCACAAGACGGAGGATTTGGATTTGATCAGTCAAAAAAATATTCCTCAGTAGATAATATTGAAAAGATTTGTGTTCAATGTCAAGCTGGTCAGCATAAAAAATGCCTTGCAAAATCAAAAGATCAACCTACTTGTGATTGTGAGCATTGTATTGTTTTTGGTTAGATCTTCTTCATAGAGATTTTTTTACTGTGAGTTATTAGACTAGCAGATCTAAAAAAGACTGCAAGTGAGTCCTTACAACCAATATCACATGATTCTTGAATAGATATTTCTTTTGAATCAGAACTACCAAGATTAAAGATTGCAGAGGTTAATGGCTTCAGTGCTGCTCTTCCACCATAGGCCATATCATCATTAATAAACCAAAACATCTCTAAGGCATCACTGCCAAGAAAATTATCTCTAATCATCTTACCAAATTCTGTATAGTGCCCAACCATTCGTAACCTTCCTTTAGTAAGATAATTCACAATCTTTGCAAACTTGATGCAGACGTAACATTTATCGTCAAAAATCATCAAAGGTAACTTCCCCTCTAAATTCATACTCTAATTATGATCGATTTAGATTAAAATTTTCGGATATAGCTATTTATGTAATATTCATGAATTTGTGCTTGTAATGGGACTAAATTATTACCAAATCAAGAAAAATGTCCTAAAGGCTAGAAAACTTGTCATAAAGGGTACGACAGCAGCTGGATCTGGGCATCCAGGTGGTTCGTTTTCAATGGCTGAAATAATGGGTTGCATTTTCTATAAGCATCTAAAATACGATCCAAAAAATCCAGAATGGGAAGAAAGAGACAAATTGATTTTGTCCAAAGGTCATGCATCACCAGGTCTTTTCTCAAATATGGCAGTGGCAGGATACTTTGAAGAATATCAAATGGAAACCCTAAGGAAATTTGGTAGTAAACTACAAGGGCATCCTGATTTAAAATGTCCTGGTGTTGAATTTTGTGGTGGTTCACTTGGAATAGGACTTTCCTATTCAATTGGAAACGCACTTGCTGCAAAACTTGATGAAAAAGAAAAAAGAATTTTTACTATAATGGGTGATGGAGAAAGTGACGAAGGACAAGTTTGGGAAGCTGCAATGACAGCAGCAAAATACAAAGTTGATAATTTAACAGTGATTTTAGATAGAAATTTTATACAACAAGATTCTTACACTGAAAAAATAATGCCATTAGATGAAAATCTTGAAACTGATGAATTGTCTGAAATGTGGAAAGATGCAAGTAGATGGAAAACTGGTGATAAATGGCGTTCTTTTGGCTGGAATGTTATTGAGATTGACGGTCATAGAGTTGAACAAATATCTAATGCAATTGATCGTGCCAAAACAGTCAAAGGATTACCAACAATAATTATTGCAAGAACTATCAAAGGTAAAGCAGTTGAACACATGGAAGATAATCCACAATGGCATGGTAAGGCTGCAAAACCAGAGTTTGTTCCAATAATTGAGCAGGAACTAGATTCACAATTCATGATAGCCCCATCAATCATAGCTGGTGACATGACAAATCTTGAAAAAGAAATTAAAAGATGTGATGATGGTAGGGCAGATTATATTCATTTAGATGTGATGGATGGCCAGTTTGTTCCGAATACAACTTTTGATCATGTAAAGATAAAAGAACTACGACCATTAACTATAATTCCTTTTGATGCACATCTAATGATTAACGAACCAGTCAAACATGTAAAAGATTACATTGATGCTGGGAGTGACATTATTACTGTCCATACAGAAGTTTGTGACGAATCAAGTTTTGGTGAGATACATGATATTCTCAAGTCGAATCAAGTTAGTGTTGGTCTTGCAATAAATCCAGACACAGAAATTCCAGATTGGTCCAAAAAATTCTTTTCTTCATTAGATCAGTTAATCATAATGTCAGTAGTTCCGGGTAAATCTGGACAGAAATATATTGAATCATCACACGAAAAAACACAAAAATTTGCTAAAATTCTAAATGAGTATAAATTTGATGGATATATTGAAGCGGATGGTGGTGTAACATTAGATAATGTTGGAGAATGTTTTGCCGATGGAGCTAGAGCATTTGTAGGTGGAAGTGCAATTATTGGTCAAACTGACGTCAGGTTAGTTATTAGAGAGTTTAGAAACAAAATTCTAAGATCAAGAAGGAAACTCTTGATTCAAAAAGCAAATGAACTTGGTGGAACCGAATTAGTGAACAAATGGATAGATCTACATGTTGTTGGAAAGAAAAAAGACGAATTAATGCAAATAGCACGGGAGTTTGGATATCAATGAGTATTGATCTTAAATTTGGTGATATGAGAACAGAATATGGTAAATCTTTAGTTGAGTTAGGTGAACAAGATAAAAATATTGTTGTGTTAGGTGCAGACACAACAGATTCCCTAAAAACTGCAAGTTTTGGAAAAAAATTTCCTGAGCGCTTCTTTAATGTTGGAATAGCAGAGGCAAATTTGGTTTCTGTTGCAGCAGGATTGGCATACTCTGGAAAAACATCATTTGCGAGTACTTATGCTATATTTCTTCCTGGCAGATGTGTTGATCAGATCAGAAATGCTATTGCATATCCATCACGTGGTGATAAACAAGGTCTTAATGTAAAATTAGTGGTCTCGCATGGAGGATTATCAGTTGGAGCTGATGGTGGATCGCATCAACAACTCGAAGATATTGCAATAATGCGTGCTATGCCGAACATGCGGGTTCTTATTCCTGCTGACTCAATTACAGTGTCAAAACTTACTTGGATTATAGCACAAACATACGGACCTTTCTATATGAGGATGGCACGATCCAAGGTTCCAACAATCTACGACGAAGCACAAAATTTTGAAATTGGTAAAGGCATAACTCTACGAGATGGTTCTGATTGTACAATTATAGCTTGTGGTATTACAGTAAAGATGGCATTAGATGCAGCAGACCAACTTAAGCAAGAGGATATTTCATGCAGAGTAATAGACTCTTTTACTGTCAAGCCAATTGATAGAGAAATTATTGAAAAGGCAGCAAGAGAAACTGGTGGAATTGTCACATGTGAAGAGCATAATATTATGGCAGGATTTGGTTCTGCAGTATCTGAAGTAGTATCAGAATCATATCCAGTTCCCATAAGAAGAATTGGTGCGCAAGATATGTTTGGTGAATCAGCACGTGATGATGAAATACCATCACTACTTGAGAAACATGGTATAACATCAGTTAATATAGCAAACATGGTAAAAGAGATCCGGAGTAAAAATTAATGAAAATTTTCCTAGATACAGCAAATTTGAATGAGATTAGAAAATATAATGACATGGGCTTACTTGATGGAATTACCACAAATCCATCTTTGTTAGCAAAAGAAGGAGGTAATCCACATAAAGCAATGGAAGAAATCACACGAATTATCAAAGGTGATGTTAGTCTAGAGGTAGTTAGTACAGATTATGATGGTATGATGAAAGAGGGAAAAAAACTTCGTGAGTATGGAAATCATGTTGTTGTAAAATGTCCTATGACAGGTGAAGGACTACGAGCATGTAAAAGCTTGACTGAAGATGGAATACCAGTCAATGTCACTCTAGTATTTTCTTCAAATCAGGCACTTTTAGCTGCAAAAGCTGGTGCAAAGTATGTTAGTCCATTCATTGGTAGATTAGATGACATTGGCCACACTGGAATGGATCTTATTAAAGAAATTAAACAGATTTTTAGGAATTATGATTTTCAAACACAGATTCTTGTTGCAAGTGTGAGACACCCACAACATGTCATTGATGCTGCAAAAACAGGTGCAGATGTTGTCACCTTACCACCTGCAGTACTTGGAAAGATGTTAGGTCATGCACTAACAGATAAGGGTTTAAAAGCATTTTTAGCTGACTGGGAAAAATTACAATCAGAAAATTCATCAAAATAAATTTTTGAACATATTTGACTGGACTTTTCAAAAATAATCCAAGACGGAAGCTAAGGAAACTTGTTAAAGAAAAAAAATATGATGAGGCATTAAAATTTGGTCATGAAATTGAAAAATCATTAAAACATGATCCTGATATTTTATTTATTATCGGTACAATTTATTTCATAATTGGAGACGCACAAAAAACAATTTCGTATATGAATAAGACTCTGGAAATTGGTCAGTTTGATATAGATGCATTATCCATAAAAGCAAGTATTTTCTTGAATCAAAAAAAGAAATCTCAAGTTATAGAATGTTGTGAAAAAATACGTATGATTGATCCTAAAAATAAGGCATTAAAAGAAATAGAGCAAGAGTTAGAAAAATTCTAGAATTTAAAAAATTATATATTTATACATCATAGATCATAAGATCTTTTTCTTCTAGTGTAGAATGTAAATTATGTACAGATCTATAAACATCTGGTTCTTTTTTTGCACCAGTGCAGACAAGTTTTCCTGAAGCAAACAGCAGAATGACAGTCTTTGGATCAAGCATTCTATGAATCAAGCCAGGAAATTGTTCAGGTTCATACATACTTCTAGGCAATTTTCTAGCTGCTTGTTCTAAGTGAATTTTACCACCCAAGTTTATCGCCGCGACAATATTTTGAACGGTTATTACAGCATCTTTTTTTATTTTTATTCCACCTTTACGTAATTTTTGCACAACTGTCCTTACTGCTTTTATAGCCATCTCTTCTGATTTTGCACCTGTGCACACCATCTTTCCTGTTCTAAAGATTAATGTCGCAGTACGAGGACTTTCTAATCTAAATACAAGTCCTGGAAATTGGTCAGGATGATATTCTGTATCTGGGAATTTTTTTGTTATATCATTCAAGTCAATCTTTTGATCAACTGATGCAGAAGCAACTACATTTTCAACACTAACAATAGGTTTTGTTTCTGTCATTTTTCATCTTTATAAATAGCCTTTATATATACACAGAGCCGTTTTTCACCTTTGTACCAAATTAATGATGGTTGATCCACATGTAACGGTGTTCATCTTCAAAGAGGTCATTTTTGATCTCATCTATCTTTGTTAATTCTGGCTTAAAATCAAAAAAATTTAATTGGCCATTACATGGAATTGGAACTCGTAACTGTTTTGGATTTTGTAGAATGAAACCATATTTGTCATCTCTAGCATTTTTTGATGCAAGATGTTTATCTGAATCTAGTCCAATCTCTTCTATATTTTGATATTCTTTCACATCTATTAATTCAACTTTACCAATAATTGCACTGACAGTAAAATTTGATTTTATTTTTAATCTTTTACAATCATCAAATCTGATTTTCTGTGGAGAATGAACTAAAAACTCTCCACGAAATTTTGTATTCCATTTTCTAAGTTCAATTGTTTTTTTACCTTGTATAATTAAATCAGCAAATGGTTGACACACTGAAAGACACTTCATAATTATTCGTCAACCTCAATCTCAAAATTATAACGCTTCTTTAATTAATTGGGAAAGTTGTTTTGATTGTCCCTCTGGCAGTTGAGTAATTCCGCCAATCAGACTATCTGTCATAACACCCTTACCCGCAAGTACTTTAGCAGCCATCAATGAAGTTTTTCCAGCCATACAAACTAATAATGGCTTGTTATCTCCCTCCAGATCTTTATTTAGTGCTTCTGGAATTTGTTGTGTAGCCAAAAGTTCTTGGGCAGTTCTTACATCAGGCACAGAAATCTTACTTTTATCGATACCTAATGATTTTGCGATTAGTTCTATTCCTTCCTCACGTGGAGTATATTGTGCATGAATCCAAATTACTTTGTCGTAACCACTTGCATTTGCTTCATCCACTGAAACTTGAGTAGGTCCTTCCTGACCAATGGTCGCTAAATTCTTTTTGTATTTTTCAATTCCATCACAAATCATTGCGACAAATTTTCCACCACCATCAGTACTTGCTTTCTGTAATATTGCATAAAGTTCAAGTGCACTACTCTCACCCATATCATGACCTTTATTTACAAAAAATTTTAGAAGAAATTTTGCTTTTTCCCAATCTATTTCTTGTTGTTCTGCATATATGTCAGGTTGATAATACTTCAAACCATCTGCATTAGCCTTTGTCCTAATTCCTGCAACATCCTGGTTACTTGGTGGAAAAATAACATACACTGATTTTTTCCCATATTTTTCAGAAAAATATTTACTTAATCCACCAGAAGTACCACCAGTACCAAATGTACAAAAGAGGTTAAAGTCTTCTAGTGAATCACCTATCTCATGTAACTGTTGATCAATCTCAGCTCCTGTAATAGTTCTATGTGCATCAACGTTTAGTTCATTTTCATACTGTGCTGGACAGAAGAAACCATAGATCTTGGCAAGGAATTTTGCCAAGTTAATTATATCTTGTTTAGCTAAAAGTGATTCTATCTCATTGATTTCTTTATCAAAGGTGTCAGTTTCAAACCCAAGATTAGATAGCTGTGATCGAACATTAGCTGCTGTTGCTTTTGCAACCAAGAGGTTTTGTTTTCCTTCCATTCCTGGGGCAGGGCAAATGTCCATATCAAGATCCATAGTACGTATATTTCCGTTTCGTAATTCCTCAAATACTCCTTCTTGTAATTTTCTTGAGACAAGTGCAATGACAGTTAAGCCAAGTTTAGATAACAATCCTAGTGCTATCCCAAAGTTGCCTGATGTAGCTTCAATTACTATTTGACCACTTTTTAATTTTCCAGTGATAATTGCATCATGGATTATGTTAGCTGCAGGTCTGACTTTTATTGAACCTGTTAATAATGTGGAATCTTGTTTGCCGTAAACCTTCAGATCTGCATCGTCAAGGTTAATTTTGAATACACTTTTTGCACATTCCTTAAAGTCAGCAGTCAAATCAACAAGTGGTGTTGCGTTTACAACTCTTGCGCCACCATCTTTTTCTTCCAGGTGTGGAACTTTACTCCAAACTTCCTGATCAAAGCGCTCAAGTAGAGTTTTGTCTGTTTCTTCAGTCATATGATCAAAGAATTATAGGATCAATTTAGAACTTTTGGAATATTAGGAGATTTTTAAAATAATTTTATCGTAAGTCATCATCCTTTAATTTCTTAAAATTAGTTTTTCTTATACATTCTTCTAATTCTTCAGGGAGATGATCGCTAATCAAGCGTTTACATTCCTTACAAATCGTTCCATCCATCTCGGAATCAGGTTTTGACATCATATTTATCGCCAGTCCTTTGTGTTTGGTTGACATCTGGGACATTTAAGTCCGTTTGTTATTGTACCACATTTTTTACATTTCATTGAAAATCCTAACACATCATTTTTTCCTGTTTTCGTATATTTGAATACAAGTACTAGTGCAATAATTATTCCAATTGCAGCAGCTGCAACCCATACAAACATAATGTTAGTACGTGAGTATAGCAATTAAATCTAATCCATCAATCTCTTGAAATATTATGTTAATTGGCGTCCAGCAATCTTACGCAAATAATAAACCGTTTAATTATTTGTCATAAAATGTCAGGTATTCAACATATTCCCTAATCTAGCCAATCAACAAAAGATCAAGTTTAAACTAGTTCAAAAACCTATTTTTTAGATATCTTTTATATCACTGTCTGTCTTGAATCGTGATTCAATTGCATCTGCCTTAATATCAAGCTCATTTAAATCACCAAGTTTTTGGTAAGTAAGTTTTTCCAATGTCTGCAGTATTGCTTTTGCAGCTCTGTATTGAGGTATTCGTGGTTCTAGTAGTTCACCATAAAGACCAATACCATTAATTCCATTTAGTTTTGCATAACCTAGAATTAATCCATTGAATCCAGTTATAACAGATTCTGTAGGTGTAGTTTCTATTCCTAATTTTTTTACCAAGTTTAGTAATTCCTGTGATGTAGTTGTCACATATGTTGTTGGACTTTTGCCAAATGATCGTGATGTATGATAGCCACCTAATGTATAGATGAATTTTGCATCATATTTTTTTGCAACATTAATTACATCTTGGCATAATTCATTTAATGCATCATTTTCTTGTGGTTGACCCCTTCCACCACCAAAAATTATAATGTCTTTAGCAAATCGATATTCCCACTTTTCCTCTGGAATTTCAATATAACCACCCTTATCATAAACAAATGGTGGCCTAGAGGATGTTGCAGTTCTAAATTGAGCAGTTCCGAGATATTTGTTGATAAAGTTTACAACAATTGAACCAACGTTTCCCATATCTTGCATTGCTGCAATTATTAGTGGTTTTTTCACATCAGGATGTCTGGTATCTTCGAATTCCATATAAGAAATTAATTTAATTCTATAAAAGTATAATATGCCATTTTGTAATACAAAAATTAAGTATCAATGATTTTCTTTCGGTATCTAATTAAAAGACATTCTTTGCAAATGCAATCTTTTTCATCTATCTGATCTTGAGAAAGTTTTGGAAAACTTGAACACCAACAGGTAAGATTGTTGTCGCATGAAAATTTAGCACCACATTCACTACAACTCTTTTTCATTATTATTCTGATAATATACTAAGAACTCTATTAGGTATATCTGCTAATCTACTCACTGCTAAAACTTTCTCATAACCTAGGTATTTCAAATTATTTGCAATTGTTGTTGCACCGTATGTATCTCTTCCAACTCCAATTGCTGTCATTTTGATACCCAGGTTTTTGTATGACTTTAAAACAAGTCTTAATGCGTTAGGATCTGATGGTTCACCATCAGATAAAGTAAGAAAGATGTCTGGTTTTTTTGAGGCTAACACTGGTAACATTCTATCATAAACTTCTGCTAATGGCGTTCCACCGTTAGCAGAAATTTGAGCCAATCTTTTTGCAGCAGAATTATTCCATTTCATGTCACTAGGTTTTATCAACCAGCACACGACTTGCCTATTTACAGTATTAAATGCATAAACTGAAAAATTTACGTTCAAAAATGCCAGTACTTCGCATAATCCAATTGTAGTTTTTTTATATTCAGTCTGCTGATCGGTGATACTGGAAGAATGATCTAATAGTATAACAATTCTGGATTTTATTGCTTTTTTTACATCAATGAAAAATGGCTTATCATATTTTTCAAAGAATGTTTCTTCATCAAACTCATCACCTTCTTTTTCATGTTGCTCCTTCCAACCTGTTTTCCATTCTCTGAATTTATTTTTTAGATTACTAATAAAATCCTGATCATAAATTTTGGTTTCATCAACATTGGTTGATTCAGGCATCTGTATCCCAATTGTTTCTGGTGTCAAACCTTTGTTTTCATTCTTCTTTGTTTCGTCTTTGATTAAATTAAATTCTTGAATCACTTCTTTTCCCTCAATGACATTTTTAGAATCAACTTTACCTATCTCTGTTTCTAGATTTTTTGTGATTTTTTGTACACCTTTCTCAAAATCTTCAGGAGTGACTAACATACCTGGTCCCTTCAAAGGAACTGATAAAGGAATTGTAATTAGTGGGTCAATATCTAACATCGTTAATATTTTGGGAATATTTTTTTCAATCCAATCAGTGCCATAATCATTTTCTAAAGATTCTTCCAGAATATCTTTTCCAAATTTTACTGCTTTTTGCACTTTTTCAAAATGGCTTGGTTGAATTTCTCCTTTAATATCACCAAATAGAAAATATTGGTAAAATGCCTCAACAATTCTTGCTTTTCCCAAAATGTTGTTTAGAAGTGGTCTGTAAATCCATTGCCATGTATAATTAAAGATTAATTCACTATCCATTCCACGCCAAGTTTTTCTTCCTACTAATTCTAATCTCCGTCGTTCAATTGTATTTAGTATGAATCCAAACGCATGATCATTTGACAAGATTTTATTACAATAATTGATTTTCATAGACTCGTACCAGATTGCGGTTCGAAATTGTCGATATCTTTCAAATTCATCTCCGTTATAATCTGAAAAAGGAATTAATGATACACGCTCTTCCTTCATTCTAGTTTCATTGGTTTTTTTTGTAGATAACTCAACCGATATTTGATCGTTTTCAGACCAGCGTCTAACTAAAAATGTTGCAATTTCAATTAAAGTGTCATTGCGAAGTGATACTGAGGACATTATTTTTCATACATTGAGGTAATTATGTCATTTACTTTTTGTAATTCAATATTTCCCCATTGTGCATAAACATTCCCAAATACTACATGAGCTGCATCTTTTGGTGAAGTATTATTGTTCACAAGTTTCGCATATGCAATTGTTTCCCTCAATGATGGCGAGTAATACAATTCTTCAACTGCTGCTGCTTGTCTCAAAGTATTTGCAAGTTTAATTCCTTGTTTTGTTGAATCTTCGTCAGCATCTGGAACATGTCTTTTTACTATATCTAACTCTATATCTTCTGGAGGATAATCTAGTCGTAATCTCACAGGAAATCGACTCAAAAGTTGAGGTGGAAGTTCTTTTGTACCAACATGTGTAAGTGGATTAATTGTTGATATAACAAACCAAGATTTTTCTGCCTGAATTGTTTCACCACCTGACTCTTTTAGAACTATTTGTCTTCTATCATCCAAAACTTCATCTAATCGTAAGAGAACATCGGGTTCGGCAGCATTAATTTCATCTAGATAAAGCATTGCACCTTCTTTCATTGATTTGACCAAAATACCTTCATCAAATCCAATGGTCCCTTCAGAAAGATTTTTTGTTCCTACAAGATGGCTTTCTCTGGTTCTTAGACTGAAATTAATTGACTCTAATTTCATTGATTTTCTTTTAGCATATTCTCTTACAAGAGTAGTCTTTCCAGTACCTTTTGGACCAATAATTATCACAAATATTGCTTGTTCGTGTGCTTTATCTAAAACCTCAAAAGAATTATTCCAATCAAGGTATTGTTGTTCTTCCATCAAAGTACACTTGTTTGATTTTCTACTTTATTTTAGTTTAGCTTGCAAATGAAGCAATCTTCACGAACGACTCGTCAAGTGTTTTGTGTAATGCTTTATTCCATTTATCAAAGCCAGATGGATCTTTAGGATAATTATTGTAATGTTCAACCAACCATTGATTCTGACCTGATGTGTACTTGAGTCCATTGGCAACAGTCTTATTCATAGCTCCTCTAATTATCATGCCTATTTTACCTAGACCAGAAAAATCTGGATGCTCGCCTTTGCTTATTGCTTCAACATCAAGATTACCCAAAAAGTGTTTCATACCATAACTGATTTGATCATTTGTCATCGTCTGTACAAGTCTTCTAAAAAGCTCCAATCCTGCTGTCTTATATCCATACTCTTCAATGAAATCAAGATTGTATTGCCAAAGACTTGCTTCTGAAACATCATTTGCTTCAATTGCTTGTGTGACATTATTACCTAGAATGGTTCCTGCAATCAGTGCTGGACCAATTCCTCCTGCATCAATTGGTTTTGGCATCCAAGCAGAATCACCAACTAACATGTAACCACCTGATACAAGGCAATCATTTTGCCTTCTAACAGAAACTTGGAAAACTCCTGTGTTATTGTGGACATCTTCTTGATCTTGTGAAAGTTTTGCATTTTTGATTGCTCTGTTTCTTTGAAGATATTCTTCCATTAATGATGCAACACTATCTGTTTTTCCAAGTCTTTTGTTTCTTTGTTCTAAAATTGATTTTTCAACACCTAGTCCAATGTTTACTTTATTTTCAGCTTTTGGAAAAACCCATCCATATCCACCCGGTGCAATATCTTGATCTAGATGAATTATACAGTAATCAGGATCAAACTCTGTAAGATCTTTTTCACCAGGTTCAAAATACATTATATGTCTTCCAGTAGATTCCACATCCCTTCTATCAATTTTTCTCTCAATTTTTGTAGAATTTTGTAGTTGGTTTCTTAACATTGAAGTTATTCCAGTGGCATCTACAACAATTTTTGCAGTTTTTTTGTAAGGCTGTTTTGTTTTATTGTCCAATCCTTGAACACCAATTACTTGCTGGTCATCATAAATCAGGCCTGTAAGATTAATCTCAAAATCAAAAACTACTCCCATTTTTTTTGTTCTATCATTTTGAATTTCAGGAAGTTTTTGGCGGTTTAACATATAGCCATCTCCATCAAATGGAATGGCAGTTTCTTTGTCAGGTGAAAATGCCATAACGCCTTTTACGTCATGTTCAATTTCAGGTCTAGTCCAAGGAATTTTAATTCGTTCTGTCATAAAATCAACAGCCTCTTTTGAACACGCATCACCACATGTCCAACCAGGCGATGATTTTCTACCAGGTAAATGTTCTGGATTTCGATCTATTGAAAGAATTTTCAGATTTTGATTTGAATAATGTGATATTGCTTGTGCTGCAATTGTACCTGTTAGTCCACCACCAGCAACTATTACATCATAATCCGTTTCCAATAACATTTCACTACCTAGTCACTATTTAAAATAATGTAGATTAAAAATACAACTGGGTCCGTTCGTCGCGGCGTCATCAGAGCTTGGCGCTCAGACTGGAGCGGCTTTTATTTCTTCATTCCCATTAGTATACTATTTTGAATTTTTATTAAGTTTTAGTAATTGTTGATAGATCTTTTTTGAATCTTTTTTGACATAAACTGGGCATGAAATATTTATCTTGATGGCGTCTTTGTTCTCTAATAGAATTTTTCCTTCAAGCATTTTTTGCTTACTTATTTTTAATTTTAAACCAGAACTTGATATGTTATTATCTATATTTTCATAAATTTGATTGTAATCAGCCTTGTTAAACATTTTAAAAAAGTTAATGATGAATAATTCAGCATTTTTCTTTTTCAAGCTAATTGATAGAAGTGTTATAGGATTATCAAAATGACCTGTTAGATTTTGAACTTGAAACTTTTCTTGCTCTATACCAAAACTTTCTTGAAACGCAGTGAAAATCTTCTCTTGGCTTTCAGTTGCATGAAGTATAACGTCAATTTTAACTTCAGCGTTTAATGACATTTAATGAATCTATTATGAAACAGTTCGTTTGTTTTTTGCTTCTAGAAGAACTGTCTGTGCCTCAGCAGTCTTGATTAATTTTACTTTTTCCAGACCAACATGTCTTAGTTTAATGACTTTTTTTGCAGCACTCATAATATCAGAGTTTATTTTCCCATAACATGCGGCTTGAACAAAACCATCAATATCCATTGATGGGACGATTTTCTTGATTGCATCTTGTGCAATCAAACGTAATTTATGTTGCCGGGAAGTATTTAGCTGTCTATGAGTTAGTGCGAGTATTTTAATTCTGAATACATAATGATCTTTTGTTTCAACATCTATCACAAAATTGACCTTGGATGAACCCCTTCTTACAAGACTCCTCAAAAATTCTTTTGAATACTCAAATCGCTTAAAAATTGTTTTTGCTTTGTCATCTACTACATTATCTATTTGAAAAAATATCTTGTATTGATGTTGAGATGGATCCCCTTTTAGAATATCCCATAATGTAACTTCTAACACTCTACCTTTTGCGTTTTCGTCATCTGTGATTGGGACATAACCCAATGTGACATCATTAAAAGAATCAGGTGCAATTACATGAACCCATTTTTTTTCCTTCCACTTGTCTTTAATTTTTCGGGCTTTTCGTGCCAATTATTTTCGACCTTTGTTTTCTGAATATAAACTCTGCTGACTTAGATTATCTTTCCACCAAAATATTTCTGTAGAACTTCTGGTACTCTTATGTGTCCATCGTTTGTTTGAAAATTTTCCATTATAGAAACAATAGTTCTTTCCACTGCAACTAATGTACTGTTTAATGTATGAACATATTTTGTATCTTCGTTTGATTTGTCACGAAATCTAATCTTTAATCGCCTTGATTGAAAATCTAGACAATTAGAGCACGAAACGATTTCTCTATACGTATTCTGTCCTGCCATCCACGCTTCAATATCAAAAGTTTTTGCAGACATTTTTCCCATATCACCACTTGAAAGAAGCATTACTTTGAATGGGATCTCTAGTTTTTGATAAAATTCTTCAGTGACAGATATCATTTTTTCGTGCTCATTCCAAGAATTTTCTGGTTTTGAAAAAACAAATTGTTCAATTTTATCAAATTGGTGGACGCGGAAAATTCCTTTTTGATCCTTTCCATGGGCACCAGCTTCTTTTCGAAAACATGGACTAAATGAGGCGTATCTAAATGGAAGTTTATTCCCATCCAAGATCTCGTCAGCATGCATTGATGCAATTGCATGTTCTGATGTCCCAATTAAGAAAAGATCTTCATCATGTACCTTGTAAATCACATCTTCAAAGTCATCAGCGATTACTGCGCCCTCCATAGATTTTCTATTAATCATGTATGGTGGCTGGATTAAATCATAATTTTTTTCTGCCATAAAATCAAGCGCATATGAAATTAATGCTTGACTAAGTTTTACCAATCCACCTTTTAGATAATAAAATCTTGCACCGGCATTTTTTGCAGCTCTTTCTAAATCTATTATGTTTAGATTTTGTCCAAGATCAATATGGTCATTTATTTTAAAATTAAATTCGGGTATAATACCCCACTTTCTTAATTCCAAATTAGCTGATTCATCATCTCCAATAGGAACAGATTCATGAAGTATGTTAGGTATGGAAAAAGCAAGATGAGTATAGATTTCCTCTACAGTTTTTTGATGTTCTTCAAGATCATCTAATTCTTTCGAAATTTTTGCCATGTCATTAAGAAGTTCTGATGCGTCTCCACCTGATTTTTTTGCTTGCCCAATTGCAATTGACATTTGATTTCGTTTTTTTCGCAGTTCATCAGTTTCTTTTATTAGATTTCTTCTTTTTTTATCAAGTTCAAGCATTTTGTCAAAATCAAATTCGATTGCTCTATCTTTTAACATTTTTTTAATTTTTTCAGGTTCGTCTCGGATGATTTTTGGGTCAAGCATTATTTTATAACCTCAAGTGCAAGATTTGCATGTTCAAGTACTTCATCTATAGTTGAGATTAACTTCCCCATATTATCACTATTTGAAAAATTAAAGACAAGTTTGTTATCAATTTTTTCTACTTTCATAGAGAGATTATCAGGGAAATCAATATTATCAGGTTCTAATGACTTTTCAACAGATCTAGCCATTTCGTCTGAAATGTTATGAATGATTATCTCTACTGTGCATTTTTGTGACATTTTCTTCTAGATAATCCAAGAACCCATCTAATTTGTCTTTGGTTATTTTTGCTCCTGCAGCAGCATCATGACCACCACCCATACCGTCAAATCTCACTGCACATTTTTTCATTAGATCACTCAAATTAATTTCAGATTTGCAATTATTTGATTTTCTTGAGGAGAATTTCACAGTTCCTTCCGAGCCATCAGTTCTTAGAATTACTATCTTTCCAATATTTTTTGGTGACCCTGCAATTAATGAGGAAATAGTTCCAGTCATAGTTTCAGGTACCAAACCTTCAGCATTGACCATAACACAGTTTTCATGACTACTTGTTCTCCATCTCTCATTTCCTAAAGTATTCATATACTCACGAATCATACTTCTATATTGACTAAGAATTTTTTCACCCTCTTGTAACATCTTATTTCTGTCACCCATACAGATAGAGATGCCAACACCTGATTTACTGATTCTTCCACAGGAGTTTAACATTGTTGAAAATTCTCGTCCATCTCTTAGAAAACTTCTCTTATCCTCTCTTGGAAATGTGTATGTGTATCCAATTAATTCATCCATAATTTCAGTGGCTTTTTTTCCTTGTGCAAACTCGCTAATACCCTCAATAATCATACGTTTTTCATCCTGATCTAAATCAGATGTGACTCTCCATCTTGCACCATCCTTCAATTGAATTCCACAAGAATTCAATACTTCAAGACAAGCATCCCTATTCCAAGTAAGACCTTCAATGAATGGTTGAGATGTAAATGCCAAGGCATCTGGAAGAGGTCTAGTTTCACGTCCAACTAATAGTAAATCTAAATTTACATCTACTAATCCAAGCTCTTTTGCTGTTTTGACAATTTTCTGATTTTCTCCAACGAATGATTTTTTATCACCTTGATCTTGTCTGTCACCAAGTGCAGAAACTACTGATATTCCAGATAAATTCTTGTTTTCTTTGTTCAAAGACAATGAAGCAAGGTATGCCATTCCTCCAGCAGATATCTCCTTTCCTCCATCAATATCAAATTTCCATGCATTGATTACATTCTGATTCTCCATCTCTTCTTCAGGGATTTGGTGGTGGTCTAATACTATCCAATTGTCACCAATTTTTTCGTCTAAATACTTACCGAACCCACCTCCTAGATCTGTTATTACATGTAGTCGTTTGTTCTCTTTTTTCATACTTTCAATCAAATTTTGACTAAATTCGTTTGTTGTTCTAACAGTGCAATTTGCACCTTGTCTTATGAGAGCTTTGGAGATAATGCTACCAGATGTGATGCCATCACAATCGATATGAGTTGTCACAAGAATACTCTTTTTTGATTTTATAGCATCAGTAATTTTATCTGAAAAATATGAAAGTGATTCTTGTAAATTTCTGCCCATTACTCAAGTTGGGCTACTACAGACTTATATTTCCATTTTTTAGGAAGTATTCCTTTATTCTTATAATGTGTTGAAAGCCTGTGAACTTTTGCCTCAATCAACTCGAGTGATCTGACATTTCTGCTATCACTTTTGTTGTCTTTAAGATGTTTCTGTAAATTGATTGCCTTGAGAACAATATTGTTCAAATCTTCAGGGATTTCAGGTGTTAGGTCATTCTCTTGTAGTACTTGAGAAATTGTCTTTTTGAGAATTGGTTTTACTAGTGGTATTGCATGTTGATCTCTTAGTTTGGTACCAATCAGACTTGAAGTCATACCGTCTTTTGCATATTTTATAATCAATTCTTCGATCTCTTTTGGTTCCATTTTTACCCAATCTGGTTTTTTTAATTCGATAGGTCTGATCGAGTGTGATTTGCCATGACTGTGTGTATGCATTCTACCCATGTTTCAAGGCTAATTTAGGTACGAAATTAAATGTATCTTGATGATAATTTGAAAAAAGTTAAATAATAACGCTAGCCACATTTGAACAGATACAAATGAACAAATCAATAGCATTAGGCGCAGTTTTTGCAGTCGCAATTT
>Ga0310344_10001364_pt1 | contig 18664 bp, 14 predicted proteins | sample HC15DNA20200_MG_FD_203801 | JGI IMG/M metagenome (GOLD analysis project Ga0310344, IMG submission 203801) | Marine microbial communities from station ALOHA, North Pacific Subtropical Gyre - HC15-DNA-20-200_MG | ecosystem: Environmental > Aquatic > Marine > Oceanic | place: Pacific Ocean: North... | reverse complement strand
TCGACGAGTGCTACTTGACGTCGGCGCCAATCTCGGCACGATCTGCATTCCCTTAGTGGGAACTGGACAATTCGAAAGAGCAATCGCAGTTGAGCCCGATCCTCTAAACCTCCGTCTTCTGCGCACAAATATTGCATTCAATGAACTGGAAAAACGTATCTCAGTGCTGGGCCGCGCAGCAGCCGACGACGATAATCGCAAACTGTCGCTCGAACGTAGTGCGGTCAATACAGGTGACCATCGAATTGCTGTTTCGAAAGCGCCAGGCATGCATCACGAAGAAAATCGTAACCGAATAGAAGTGCAATCTATTACTATCGATACAATTGTCGAATCGGACGTAGCTCGGGCTGACGAGTTCTTAATTTGGATGGATATTCAAGGTTACGAGGGCTGGGCGCTTACCGGCGCGGAAAAAACGTTAGTGCATACCCCTCCATTGGTGCTCGAGTTTTGGCCCTACGGTATGCGCCGCGCAGATTCGTTCGGCGCACTTCAGCGATCAGTTGCACCATACGAGTATTTCGTTGATCTAACTGATGCGAAGGCTACTCAGCATAGCATCGAACACCTTCCGGTCTTATACAACCAAATCGGAGAGAATGGAGACTACACTGATCTAATTTTTCTACCCAACGAAGAGTGATAACCGTCAGGGATATGCAGACCCCCTGTCCTTGGAGTCACTCATTCTTGTTGTCTGAGGGGTTCTCGTTTAAGTGTTTAAGTAGATGATATCCCCCACCCGAAGGTTCGGTACTGGCTGATTTTCGCGCGACGAAAAGTCGATGCTAATGTCTATTTAGTGGTCTCCACAGTCATTCTTTAGAAGAGCATCGAACTTGGATTCGAATTAGGCGATCCGACTGCGCAAGAATTGATCGATAGCTTCATTTACAGGTCCCGCCTGTTCCAGATTGACAGTATGGCCGGCTCTGGGGACTGGTGTCATCGCGACGTCAGGCAAACCATCTGCCATCGGTTGCGCGGCATGCGACAACGGCAGCACCGCGTCCTCTTGCCCATGTACAATCAGGCACGGAATAGACAGATGCTGGAGTTCTGCCGTCAGGTCACGTTTGTCTAACCATGAATTCGCTTCACGATAGACTGAACGTGCCGGTATGTCACACCACTTGTCCACCCATTTAGAAATGAATGCAGGGTTGTTGGCGTGGGTGCTTGGACCAAAACAAAGACTGGCAACCCACTCCGCGAACGCCCGAGGTACCGGGCCATCAGTATTTAGGGCACCAAAGGCTTCACCATACTGCCGACGCTCCTCGGCCGAGTATGCGCCTGCGGAGGTTGCGATCAGGATCAGTCCGTTAAGTCGTTCCGGATAACGAAGCGCGAATTCTAATGCCATGAAGCCGCCCATAGACATGCCCGCCAATACACACGTGTTGATCTCTAACTGGTCCAGAAAGGCGCGACAATCTTCGACTAAATCATCAAGTTTATAAGACGAATTGTAATCGGCGGTACGCGCGCGATGATTGAAAGCCACCACACGGTAGCGGTCTTCAAAAGCAGCCAGTTGCGGATTAAACATCGACCAATCCATCAATGTGCCATGGCTGAAAACTACCGGCTGACCGTCGCCGCGATCTACATAATGCATCCTTTCGAGCATGATAGAACTCCTGCACTATCGAGGTTTAATGCACCGAGACCCTTGGATTCCTTGGTGCTACCGCCACCCGGGACGTTTTTGACGACGATGTTGGTACCTTTGCCTAGGTGTTTTTTTATAGGCTTTGTGAACACCTTCGCCAGCATTAACGATGACCGTAACGGACTTGCCGAAATAGTAATTCTCCCATCTGTTTTAATCGTTGGGAATGTTTATTGGTATTCATTTCCAAGGATAGGTCATTTTAAGGAACGGACCCATTGTCGATTTCGGATCGCCGATAACTATTTTGTACACGGTTGCGCCGCAAGCGTTCTCAGTTCTGAAATTTAGGTAGGATCTCGCGGGCGATGGCTTCGATGTTTTCGCGGGCCATTTCAGTGAGCATAGTACCGAACTGGGTTTTTACAAGAATGTTGCCGAAGCCCGCCAGTTCCGAAAATTCTTCCAACTTTTCGCGGGCGGTTTCCGGGCTGCCGATGATCACCACGCCTTCCTCGATCAGATTATCAATGGTTTTGTGATGTCCGACAACTCCAGATTCGGCGATTTTCTTAAGGGACTCGGGGCTGGTGTATCCGGGCGGCAGCAGCATCTGAATCGGGATGCTGAGCAACTGGTTGACCAATGCTTCGATGTGAGGCTTCGCCATCTCGCGTGCTTTTTCGTCGGTCTCGGCGATGAACATCGACATGGACCAGGCCAATTGATCGGGTGAGGCGATGTAGCCGAACTTTTCCGCGGCTGCCCGGTATCCATCGAACACCTTCGCCACCGACTTAATCGGGCTCAGAGTCTGGCAATATGTGTATTTCATGCGGGCCGCCCACTCGATGGTGTCCTTGGAACCCTGCGACGGGACCCAGATCGGCGGATGGGGTTTCTGATAGGGCAGGGGCCAGGGATTGACGTATTTGAAGTGATAGTGTTTGCCGACAAACTCGAACGGCCCCGGTTCGGTCCAGGCGCGGATGATGAGATCATGAGCTTCGTTGAACCGGTCCTTGGAATGGGCGGGGTTTATCCCCATCGAATGATACTCAGCGCCGATGCCGCGGACGAAGCCCGCGATCAAGCGGCCCTCGGTGATGGTGTCGAGTATGGCATATTCCTCGGCGATAGTGAGCGGGTTGTTGACCAAAGGCAACGCCCGGCCCAATACGCCGATCTTGCCCTTTTTCACAGACCGAGAAAGCGCGCCCGCCAGCACCGCTGGGACTGGCATCAGGCCATAGGCAGTCTGGTGGTGTTCGTTGACAACCACGCCGTCGAAACCCAGTTGGTCCGAATATTCCAATTCGTCGAGATAGCGGTTGTAAAGTTTAGCGCCTTTGAGCGGATCGAAATTTGAGTTGGAGAAACTAATCCAGGCGGTGCCGTTTTTTTTGATGGCGTCGAGATCAACGTCGGCATAAGGCATCAGGTGGAAGTTAAAGAATTTCATGTGGCCACCCTCCCGATGAAATCATTGACAGCGGCGATAAATTCCTCCGGTTTCTCGACGTTGGGTACGTGGCCACACTCAGGGATGATGACTTTCTCCGCGCCTGGGATCAGTGCCTGATAGCTGTCGGCATATTCAGGTCCGAACGCCCGGTCGTTAGCGCCCCAGATCACCAAAGTCGGCAACTCGATGCGCTTCAGCCATTTGAGCATGGAAGGGTTGTAGGCACGGGGCTGCCAGGCGAGCTTGGCGGTGGTGAAGTTGTTCTTGACAGCTGTGTCGGCGTTTTCAGGGGTCATCAGGCGTTTCATTTCAGACAAGGCTAGGCCTTGATCGTAATAGATGGCGCGGAACCTCTCCTCGGGGGTAATCAGGAAGATGTCGACACTCTCGGCGCCTTCGACAAAGTTACCAGCGGCATCTACCAGAATCAGGCTCGCGAGGCAGGATGTGTCGCGGATTGCCAATTCCGCCGCAATCCAGCCGCCCAAGGACAGCCCCATCAGGTGAACGTCGGTAAGGTCGAAGGCTTTGAGGAAATCCAGATAGAAATAGGCGAGGTCTTCCACGCGCTCCAGCCAGTCGGGGTCGCTGGATGCGCCGTATCCAGGATGTTCGGGCACGATAACATCATATGAGTGAGAGAGCGTTTCCATGAAGGGCAGCCAGGAGCTGCCGCCGCCTGCACCGTGCAAGAACACCAAAGTTTTGCCCGCCCCTTTGCGGCGCATGACGATTTCACAATCGTGGAGTTTAAAACTCGTAGGGGTGGGCCCGCCCCCATCCTGGGTGCTAGTTGCGTTCACTTTGTTCCGTCCCCCACAATTGGTTTTTATATTTTCTTTCCGATAGCTTAGAGCCCCCTTCGGCGCTGAGGCAAGCAGGTAATTTCCCTGCCTACTTAATAGTAAGTGCCTGGGAAAGAGAAAAATCGAATAGTTGCTCGCGGCGTAACGGGATTAGCACCGCATCGTTAGGCCCGCATGAGTCAATCACGCGGTCAACAATCGAGAATAGACGGAAGCCGAAGGAACAGAGTTGCCTGATCTATATTTATCATCGGCGTTTGATATGGTGATAATTAGGATGGATTCCGCAATATTAATCGACAAGTTCCCCCACGCAAAAGTGTGCCATGTGCCGCTCAGCCATTTTACTGTGAAAATCACCAAACTCCCCAGTAGCATCCTTGCCAGCGTGCATCCTCGCGACGAATGGACCTCCCGTAATTCGCCGACTCTGTGTTCACTGTGATTTTAATTCAACTGTTAACGTTTTCTAGTGAAATCTTTATCCCTACTCGCCGACTACCACAAGCGGGGACTCGGTCCGGATGCTTCAGCCCCAGTGCTTTATCGGAGATAGCCAGGGGTGTAAACACGACGGGCATCGGGAGTGCAAATAATCAAAATCGAAACTCAAGATTCAAGATCCCAAGTAACTGCGAGTCTCGCCGGGCAAGTCCGTTCGTACCGGCGGCAAACAAATGACCGCCGCCGTGGTATGCGTCATATTTTAGCTCGGGACGGATAAGCAAGTTCGGATGCGGTTCCCAACCAACACTCGCAGTCATGGCGTAGACGTCGCCGCCGGTTGCGCCGACCCCACCCCATAGTACATTGGCGGCGTTTTCATCGGCGAACCACTCGAACCGGGCGCCGACATGCAACTGATCGCTGAGCTTATAACGAAATCCTGCATTTACGCCATAGAATGCTGAATCTCGGACTATCGCGAATTGTGATGGGTTCAGATCGCCACCTTCTTGGTAACCATAGATAGATTCGAACAAGAGCATAAACCGTGGATCTACGGTATGGGTCATAGTGACATACCCCACGAATCGATCGAGGTAGGCGTTGTTCGAACTCACCGCTAAATACTGAGATCCACCACCACGTGGCCGTGCGATTCCCCCAACTATTTTTGAATCACCGAAGTCATCTTCTCCGTTACCGTACATCATTTCAATATCGATCCAAGTGCGCATGTCGGGACTACGCCAATAGCCCGTTAGCATGAACGACGGCCCGCCGGACCCTGAGCCGAAATCGATACTGTTCCAGTCCCCAACAATCCCGAAGCCTAGACTCACGTGTCCGCGGGCGGGGTCGAGCGGAAGTTTAAACTGGGTGAGCAAACCGACGTGTTTAGCAGGACCGGCGATAAAGGCGTAACTGCGGCTTGAAAACATATTTGGAGGTACCAAAGCCTTACCGATTTCAAGTGCGAGTGGCGTATGCCAACTACCTAACATGACCGAAGCGCCGGCGCCAATCGGCAGAAAAATATCGAGAAAGAACTCTGTCAGCGCGAACCGATTCTTGTCTGGCACATTCCACGCCCAGTCATCGAAGCCCTTCGTCGACCAGAAAAGAGCATCTTCGCCATAGTGCGCTGTTACCGCCCAGTCGATAATAACGTTGTCACCTCGCTGCCCCGGCAATGGCGTAACTCTGCTAAGAACGTTGCGGTTTGACTCGAACATGTGTCCGGGCGGGCATGCCGATCCCTTGCAAATGATGAGACCCACATGTTGCAGATTTAAACCTTCGTCCTGAATCGTTCCACCCTGTGGCCCGACGCCCCGGCCGCGGCCTTGGGGGAGCTGAGTTTTTTCAATGTCGTTATTCGATCTAGCTGCGGTTATGTGTGCATATCCAAGCACACCGATTTTATGTTTCCGTTCGAGACTATCCCCAAATAGCGCGCGAAACCCAGAGCCATGAGGTCTTGGCGAATTATCTGCAAAAGATGACTGTATCTGCGCTACGTTTAGGACAAGAAAGACGCAGAACATCGCGCTCAAACGACAACGGCAAAAATTTCGAAGGAAAGCAGAATAGTTCATATTAGGGGCGAATTATCATAATCCTGCAAGGTCACTCACACATGGAACCATTAGTTTTTTATAGTGCCAACATAAAGAATAGAGCAGTTAGATTTCGCCAAATTAGTGGCGCGCCCGACAGGATTCGAACCTGTGACCCCTGCCTTCGGAGGGCAGTACTCTATCCAACTGAGCTACGGGCGCAGTGTAAACAGTACGATACAAGCTATTCACGGGTAGGGGAATTCCTTATGGCGCTCTCTAGCTGTCTAGTGCATCACGGCGATTCGGCTATAATGTGCGACAGACGCCTATAGTGAAGTCGTCAAGAGTCAGGAAACCTATCGAGCACCCCAAGGTTAGGAATTCAGTATGGGCGAAGCACAGAAAAATAAACTTGTTCGTGACACGACCGTGGTCGTTGCGTTGCTCCTGAGCGCTGGCTTCATCGCATCTATATTGGCCTGGATTATTTTTGGGAACCCTAGCATCGACAATTCCGATGAAACCGTCGCCAAGCGCATAGCTCCGTTCGGCACTGCCAATATTGGCGATCCGTTCTTGCTTGATGATGGCGCACTTTTACTCTCCAAATCCACAACAGCGGTAACAGAACCTGCAACAAAAGCGACTGCGGCACCTACGGACCCGGGTAAGGCAGCCTATGGCAAGATTTGTTTCGCGTGTCACGACGCAGGGGTAGGAGGTGCACCAAAAATCGGAGTTCTGAACTCCTGGGCGGACCGGCTTGAGAAGGGTTCGGAAATGCTGGTTATCAACGCAATCAATGGGTTTACTGGTGAAATGGGAATTATGCCTCCAAAGGGCGGTTTGCCATCGCTTTCGGATGATGAAGTTCGGGCTGCGGTTATATACATGCTCGCAACAATAAGCGGGGACCAGTTGGACACCTCGACGGCGCCAACTACAGATACAATTGATGAGTCAGCCCCCCTGAAAATAGCCGTTACTCCCGCGACACCGGCAGTCGCTGCGCCCGTCGTCGTGGATGATGGGCGAGGTAAAGAAGTCTACGACTCGGCTTGCTTTATTTGCCACGCAACTGGCGTCGCTGGAGCGCCCAAAATCGGTGATATCGCTAACTGGGCACCACGCATCAATCAAGGAGTGGAACTCCTATACTCGCGCGCAGTTAAAGGCTTTATGGGTGAATCTGGACTAATGCCGCCAAAGGGTGGGCGCATGGATTTTTCGGATGAAGACGTCAACGCTGCTGTTGACTATATGGTCATCAAGAGCCAATAAAGTTAACCACAGTTCAACCCAATCAATTTGTCGCGCGATTAAAATATTGTCGGTAGGCATTTTCGGTAACTTCGTCCCAAGCGGAGAACATCTCCCGGAAAGCTTCATAGCTTTCGCTAACATTGCGAAACTTCTCGTCCTTTGCAGCTTCCGCACCTAATGCCACCTTAGTGCTTTGGTGCAGCGCCGCGAGCACTTCTTGGGGGAATTCGACCATTTCGATGTGATCAGATTCTTGCAATGATTGGTAAGCCTTCGCATTACCCACCTCCATTCCGCTATACAGTTCTACCCCAGTTGCAATTGCCGCGTGATTTATAATCAACTGAAGGTGGCTTGGTAGTGTCTCCCAGGCAGTCTTGTTGACTATTAATTCGAGCTGGGCGCTGGGTTCTTGCCAGCCGGGGTAGTAGTAGTATTTCGCCGCTCTATCCAAACCAAAGCGGACATCGTGCAGAGGTCCTACCCATTCCGTCGCATCGATGGTCCCACGTTCAAGTGCGGTGTACACCTCTCCACCGGAAAGCAAAATAGGATTGCCACCCGCAGCGGCCAACGCCTTCCCGCCAAGGCCAGGAATTCTCATCTTCAAACCGGCTAAGTCACGCGCCGAGTCTACCCGCTTATTAAACCAGCCTCCCATCTGAGTGCCAGTATTACCCATCGGGATCGGGAACAAATCGAATGGCGCGTATAGTTCACGCCACAACTTAAGACCATCACCCCCATATAGCCACGCCATCATTCCGCGAGCACTTAGGCCAAAAGGAACGGCCGACATATACTGAGCCGCAGGTACCTTTCCAGCCCAATAATAGGCAGCACTGTGGCCCATCTGAACGGTTTTCCCATCAGCGACTGCGTCGAAAACCTCAAGAGCGGGGATTAATTCGCCGCCGGCATACACTTGAATTGTCATTTGGCCCCGACTCATGCTCTCAACGTTTCGGGCAAATTGTTTGACCGCCTTATCAATTACAGGGAGGCCTGGCGGCCAAGCTGAAACAAGCTTCCAGTTAAATTTATCATCCTCAAAAATGTCACTCGTCCCATCTCCGGTATCAGTAGTACATCCGACAAGAAACGCTAAGAAAACAATCCACACGACGTTGGACAAGCGATAATGTTTTACGTAGTCAAACATGCGGGCTCCTTATCTTTGATACGATGACTTCATAGGCTCGCTAACAAGCTTCAAGGCCCGCATAAGCGACCACTAACCATTTAATCCCGTCGTCTTCGAAGTTGACCTGTACTCGTGCATTCTCACCGTTTCCTTCAAGATGTAGCACAACACCCTCACCGAAACTTTTATGTAAAACACGCTGACCAAGTATGAGACCTGTGTCGGATGACGACAGCTCAACTCCGCCGCTGCCGATCCCATTAATGGGACCTCCGAGCCGCACCTCTCGTAAGAGTGCGGCTGGAATCTCTCGAATAAATCGCGACGGCTGAGGGTAGTAATCAGATCCGTGTAAGCGCCGAGACTCGGCGTGGCAAATCGTTAAATGGCGCATCGCCCGTGTGATGCCGACGTAGCATAACCGCCGTTCCTCTTCGAGTTGACTAGCATCTTCGCTGGAACGCTGATGCGGGAACAAACCTTCTTCGACACCAACGAGAAAAACTTGCGGGAACTCAAGGCCTTTGGCTGAGTGTAAGGTCATTAACTGCACACTATCCTCGTTCGCACCAGCCTGGCCTTCACCAGCCTCCAAGGCGGCATGACTCAGGAATGCAGCCACCAGCGGTATTTCCTCCGCATCCTCGGTTGGGCTAAAATCGCGCGCTGCGGTAATTAACTCCTCCAAATTCTCGATCCGATCGAGACCGCGGTCGCCTTTTTCTTTCTTGTAATGATCGATCAAACCACCGTGCTCTATCACAGTCTTAATCATGTCGCCAAGCTCTTTCCCCTCGGTGGCGACTGACAAACGATCAATAAGGTTTTGGAAACGCTCTATCGCGCCCACCGAGCGGGAGCCGAGCCCTCGGGTAGAAACGATATGACGCGCTGATTCCCACAAGGTCATCTGTCCCAAACGCGCGGCATTGCGCAAAGCCTCGATGCTACGTTGCCCGATCCCACGAGTGGGCGTGTTTACAATCCTCTCGAAAGCGGAGTCATCGCTGCGCGAATAGGCCAAACGCAAATAGGCCAACGTATCTTTAATCTCGGCCCGTTCGTAAAACTTAAAACCACCGTGCACGCGGTATGGTATATCAGCTTGGCGAAGGGCGTCTTCGAGCACACGGGACTGGGCGCTGACCCTATACAAAACCGCACATTCATCAAATCGCCCTCCTTGATCGTGCCATTGATCCATGCGTTCGACAACGAACCTTGCTTCATCGACGTCGTTATAGGCTACATATAAGTTGATCGGCTCCCCTTTTTCACCATCGCTCCACAACTCCTTGCCTAGGCGGCTTGGGTTGTTTTCAATCAATGCATTAGCGGCTGCTAGAATATTACCGCTAGACCGGTAGTTCTGTTCCAGTCGGATGATTTCATTATTCGGAAACTCACGCTGAAAACGCTGCATGTTTTCGATCTTAGCGCCGCGCCAACTATAGATTGACTGATCGTCGTCGCCGACCACGAATAAGCTTCCCTGCTCACCAACTAGCTGCCGCAACCATCCGTATTGTAGGGCATTGGTGTCCTGAAACTCGTCTACTAGAACGTGCCGAAAGCGTTCTTGATAATGACTTAAAAGCTCAGATCGCTCGCTCCACAACTCATGGGCACGCAAAAGTAATTCCGCAAAATCGACCAACCCTGATCGCCCGCAGGCTTCTTCATATGCTTGATAGACGTCGATCATGGTCCTAGACCTAGGATCACCACTGTCGTCAATATGCTTCGGCCGCAGGCCTTCATCTTTGCTCGCATTGATAAACCACTGCGACTCTTTTGCCGGCCAATCATTCTCGTCCAAACCCTTTGATCGCAATGTACGACGGATCACGCGCAGCTGATCTTCGCTATCGATGATCTGGAAATTCTCAGGTAGGTTGGCTTCACGGGAATGTGCTCGCAGTAAGCGGTGCGCGATTCCGTGAAATGTACCAACCCACATACCGCCAACAGGCCGGCGTAACAAGCTTTCAATACGGACACGCATTTCTGCCGCAGCTTTGTTGGTGAAGGTTACAGCGAGAATGCCCTTAGGCCCCGCTTGGCCGGTCTCGAGATACCAGGCAATCCGGTGCACCAACACCCGGGTTTTACCGCTCCCCGCGCCTGCCAGCACTAAAGAGTGAGGTGACGCGGATAAAACCGCTTCACGCTGGGCGGCATTAAGTGGATCTAGGATAGCGTTTGCGGTCATTCAATAAAATCGGCGTAGGGCAACAGTTAATTAACTCATAGCTAATTCTGCCACAAGCGGCTACCACACTATGAATCCTCTACTTGGGTCACCGTCGAGCAAAACCATCGCTTGCCAAAAAACTTGTGTTGCCAACATACTAAACCATGTTCTAGAGTTTGATAGGCAAGCGGCACATAGTACCCTCTACACGGTAATATTCAGAGCACCCGAAGATCCTGCATTACTTTATAAATCCGATAACATAATGAACGAAACCAACCGCTCAATAGAAGATACCATTACTGTTCTACAAGACGCGATCGACAGAGCGGTAAAGCTTGGGGCAAGCGCTGCCGAAGCAGCGTTAAGCACCGGTGGCGGGCTTTCCGTCACTGTTCGAAACGGCGAACTCGAGTCCATCGAACACCACGAGGATAAAGCGCTAAGCCTTAGTACCTACCGCGGTAAATCCAAAGGTACTGCGACCACCACGGATTTTTCGACGCAGAGTATCGAAGACACTGTTGTTGCGGCTGACCGAATCGCGCAACTTGCGGAACCTGACCCGTATGCCGGTCTAATAGATTCAAAATACCTGGCTCAGGAAATCCCCGATCTAGACCTTGATCACCCGTGGGGCCTGGAGCCAGAATCAGCCGTCGAATTAGCAAAGCGCTGCGACACAGCTGCTCGGGAATTTGGCCCTGGAGTCAAACAAATTGATGATGTGAGCGTCGCTCAACACCGCGGTCTGCGCGGCTACGCTTCTAGCGACGGTTTTGCTCACGCCTATCTTGGTTCTCGCCACAGTCTAAGCTGCGTTGTAGTCGGAAAAAATGAAGGTGTTATGCAGCGGGGACATTGGTACACAGTTGCGCGTGACGCCAACGAATTAGAAGCGCCGGAGCTCGTAGGGACTACCGCCGCAAAGCGGACGGTAGCAAAGCTCGGTGCGCGGAAAATCCGAACCCAGAAGGCACCAGTCATATTTGAAGCCCCCATTGCCGAAGGGTTAATCGGCCATTTCGTTAACGCCGTGTCCGGTGGGAATTTGTATCGCAAAGCGTCATTTCTTGTCGACAGTGTAGACCAAACGATCTTTCCCGAGCACATCTCCATCATCGAACATCCCCATATCCCGAGAGGACTTGGCAGCTCACCGTTCGATGCTGAAGGTGCAAAAACGAGTGATCGAACATTGGTCGAAAATGGCGTTCTGACTGGTTATGTGCTGGGTAGCTACTCCGCTCGACGGCTTAATCTGGAACCGACGGGAAATGCAGGTGGAGTAAACAACCTCACCGTAAAGCACCAACCTCTCGGTTTCGATGAGCTCGTAAAGCAAATGGACTGCGGCCTCATCGTTACGGATCTCATGGGCTTCGGAATTAATTTGGTAACCGGTGACTATTCTCGGGGAGCTAGTGGCTTTTGGGTCGAAAATGGCGAGGCTGCCTATCCAGTAGAAGAAATAACTATCGCGGGCAACCTAGCGGATATGTTTAAACACATCGTTGCGTGTGCCGATGACGTCGACCTTCGAGGGAATATTCGCTGCGGCTCGATCCTGCTTGAATCCCTGACCATTGCCGGAGCTTAACGCCTCTATCGCATCACCCGCGAAAATATATTTATACTAGAGCCCGAGTAAACTGGATGAACTTATAAAAACAGGTGGGAGTTATACCCTTGCTAATTAAGCTCAGTGCTACCGTCCTGCTACTAATGCAGGCTTTTGTCTCGGCCAGCAGCGCCGCAGAGCACGCATCATTATATTTTCTCTCTCCTGTTGATGGCGCGATGGTAGACAACCCCGTAACAGTTGTTTTTGGCCTGAGCGGCCCCTACATGATCGCTCCGGCGGGGGTTGTAAAAGAGTTCACAGGGCACCACCATTTATTGATCGACACAGAGCTACCCGACTTGGCTCTGCCTATTCCAAACGACGAAAACCATCGTCACTTCGGCGGCGGTCAAACTGAAGTCGTATTAGAGCTTTCGCCGGGAGAACATCAGCTACAGTTACTGCTTGGCGATTTTGCGCATATCCCACATAAGCCGCCCGTCATATCAAAGCCAATCAAAATAACCGTTAGAGAGTAGTATTTAAAGAATCTGAAGCTCGTTCAGTTTTCGATTTCAGCAGTCTCCGTATCCTGTAATTCTGCAAGTCGAGCGTATACCCCATCGCGATTTAGTAATTCATTATGTGTACCCGTTTCTACGATCCGACCCTCGTCGATCACGATAATTCGATCGACCGCTTCGACTGTTGATAATCGGTGCGCAATAATTAAGCTGGTGCGACCCTTTCGAATACTACGAAGCGCGGCTTGTATATGGCGTTCCGAGACTGTGTCGAGTGCCGATGTTGCCTCATCAAAAATCAAGATCGGCGCATCTTTTAACAGCGCTCGAGCAATAGCAATTCTTTGTCTTTGACCCCCAGACAACCGAGCACCGTTAGCTCCGATATTAGAATCAAGACCATCATTTAGCTCACTAGCAAAGGGCGTTACAAATGCCGCCTCGGCGGCGTCGTAAATCTCTACGTCAGAGGCTGCCCGCAACGTGCCGTAGGCGATATTATTGGCAATTGTGTCATCAAAAAGAATCACGTCCTGACCAACATAGGCAATTGCTTCACGTAAACATTTAAGCTCAATGTCCTCTATTGGATGCCCGTCAATTAACAATTCCCCCGTTTCCGCTTGGTAAAAACGAGCAACTAGATCGAGGAGAGTAGTTTTACCACCCCCCGACGGGCCGACTAAAGCGACCGATTCACCAGCCTGAATCGTGAGATTTATGTTTTGCAATACCAGCCGGTCCGCATATCGGACGCTTACGTCGCGAAACTCGATGGCACCCTCCAACGGGTCAAGTTGGAGACTCCCCGAAGCCAATTCTTTTGGTTCATCCATCAGCGCGAAAACGCTCTCGGCCGCAGCAAGACCACGCTGCAAAAATTCGTTGACACCAGTTAGTCGTTTCGTAGGAGGTAACAGTAGAGCAGTAGCGGTTACGAAAGCGACAAAATCTCCGCGCGTCATCAGGCCGGCCGCCGACTCGCGTAAGGCGAGCACTATCATCACTGCGATTCCGCAGGCTACTAACAATTGGATTATCGGCACGGTTGCAGCAGAGATTCCGATAACCTTCATTTGGAGTTGGCGGGTACTATTTATCGCTCGCCAAAAACGTCCGGTCTCAAGCTCGTGGCCAGCGTAAATTTTTATCTCACGTTGGCCGCGAATGCCTTCCTCAGCGATTTGATTAATATGGCCAATAGAACCTTGCAATTGCCGGCTTTTATCGCGCATTCGCTTCGAGACGCGGTACACAACAAAGGCTATAGGAGGCGCCAATACCAAGAGAAGCGTCGCAAGCCGCCAATTCAAATAGAATAAGTAAGCCAGCAGCGCGATAATAACGGCGCTATCCTTAACCAGCACTGTCAATACACGAGTTGTCGCGTGAGACACTTGGGTAACATCAAAAGTGAATTTTGAGATCAACTCTCCGGGAGGTCGAGCGTCGAAAAATACCGACGGAAGGTCGATGAGATTCCGAAACATAAAATCTCGCAGATCCATTACCGTACGGTTGGAAATCCATGCTAGCGAAACTGTACTGACATAACTCAGCACCCCGCGTATGAGAAACAAGCCAATAAGAAATAAGGGGATTGTTATGGAACCACCAGTAGCGCTTTGGTTAAAATCCTCGTCTATCAGGCGCTTGAGGAGCGCCGGAAGCATCCATTCGGTCGCCGCCAATGCGAGCATTCCGCCTATCGCTAGAGCAAATACTCGCCAATAAGGCCTAACATGTCCTAATAAACGCGCGTAAATATCTGTACTGCTGAGACTAGATGACATGAGGGTAGTATGTTTGCACCTAATAGAATTTACACCGTTAACCATACCAAGTTCACGACTAGCGAGGCATTCAGTTTGGTTTTTTTTCTAGAATACTCCACTACGTACACCGATAGTCAAAGATTCTAAAATTATCTATGTCTATGCTTCATCCCATCGTCGCGGTCACTGGATCATCTGGAGCTGGAACTTCGAGCGTCAAGCTCGCGTTTGAGCGGATTTTTCAAAACGAAGGGATCAATCCGGCCATAATCGAAGGCGATAGCTTTCACCGCTATGACCGGACGGAGATGGAATGGGAGGTTGAAAAGTCGTTATTACAAGGCCGGACACTCACCCATTTTGGCCCCGAGGGTAATTTGCTAAAAGAGCTGGAGACGCTATTTAGTGGATTCGCCACACATGGCACGGGCAAGCAACGCTCCTATGTGCACACGGAAGAAGAAGCCGAGCGTCATGGAAGCCCACCAGGCACATTCACGGGCTGGCAGCCGCTGAAGCCGGAGTGTGATTTACTTTTCTATGAGGGGTTGCATGGCGGTCTGATCACGGAGGACGTCAATATCGCCCGACACGTAGACCTCCTAATCGGTGTAGTACCTATTATCAACCTTGAATGGATGCAGAAAATACATCGCGACCGCTCTGTCCGTGGTTATTCGGCAGACGCAGCTACAGATATGATTTTGCGCCGGATGCCAGACTATGTGCACTACATTTGCCCACAATTTTCGCGCACAGACATCAATTTTCAGCGTGTCCCGACGATAGATACTTCAAACCCGTTTACTGCTACGGAAATCCCAACCAACGATGAAAGTATGGTTGTCATACACATCGCGAACCAGAGCAAAATTGGACCCCGCTATCAGCAACTGCTCGAGATGTTAAATGGCGCTTTCATGTCACGCCCGGATACCATTGTCGTACCGGCTGGGAAATATGTGTTCGCTATGGAACTTCTCTTGAGCCCGATAATTGAGGCCTTAATCGAACGGCGCGACCGTGCGCGGACGGGGGACTCGAGCTAGACGGAGACAACCCCACAGCTGCTTGTAACATTCAGTGAGAAGGCATAAGGTCAATTACCCAGGCTAAATATGAGTTTAAAAAAGTATCTCGGGTAAGGCTATAATGCTATCCGATATCACACTCTAGGACCATTTGTGATGCGTACAGTTCTCGTACTAAATGCCAAAGGAGGCAGCGGCAAGACAACCGTAGCAACGAATTTGGCGGGGTATTTCGCCAATGAGGGTGCAAGAGTCGCTTTGGTCGACCTCGATCCACAGGGTAGCAGTCTGGATTGGTTGGGCGCACGCGCAGCTGACCGCCCTAAAATATCGGCAGTAGAAGGATTCACCAAAGGCATCCGAGTTCCCCGCAGCACCGAGGTGGTAATTATGGATGCCCCCTCACGGACCCACGACAAGCACCTTTCAACATTGGTGCGGCGAGCCCAAACTATTGTCTTACCTATAGTGCCGTCACCAATCGACATTCGCGCGGCCCAACGTTTTCTCGGGGAGTTACGCGGTTTAAGAAATGTGATCAAAACTGACGTAAAAATGGCGACGGTCGCCAACCGAGTGCGGGAAGGGACCCTAATCGCTAATGAGCTTGAAGATTACCTTTATGAGTTGAAGTTGCCGTCGGGCCGGAAATTCCCATTCATGACCGTACTGCGGTCGAGTACGAACTATCTGCGTGCCGCAGAAAGAGGATTGTCAATATTCGAATTCGCGCCAGTTGCCACCGCTGCAGACCGGGAATATTGGAATCCGCTGACACGTTGGTTAAAAAGCGCGCGAAGTCTTCCTGGCAACTAACCGCTAACCTCGAGTACCCCACCAGCATCGCCGGTCGCTAAACGCAACCCTTCGCAATGGCATTGGTTAGCTGCTTCAAGATCGTCGGTCTGCTTAAAAACTTCAGCAAGGAGCCAATACGCCATCGGCGATGGGGCGAGTGTAATCAGGCGATCGAGGTACCTCCGCGCCTTATCCAATTGTTCGGCATTGATACAAAGCTTAGCTACCGTCAGTAGAAGGTTAGGATCCTCCGTTCTAGTAACTAACCAAGCCTCTGCTCGTTGCATTTGCTGCAAAGCCTTTTCGGCCCGAACCTCACCATATTGATAGATCAGCTCGGGATGCCAATCATGTCCAATGTGTTTACGTAAAAGTACTTCGGCGTCCTCGTGATGCCCTAATACCGCTAATCGTCTTGCATATAACGCGATACACTTAGCGTGCCTGCGGCACGCCTTGGGCAACCGGCGCCAGATTTCATGCACATCGTCGACGGAAGAACGAGGTTTTGACAACAATGCAATCGCCGTTTCTGACTCGAGAGAACCGATATGAGCTGGAGTATAATTCGTGTGACGGCGTAGAGCCGGAAGTAGGCCAAGCAGTGCCTCAAAGTCTTTTGTTTGGACGTACAGCGATTCTTGTAAAGTTAATATTTGTTCATTGCAAGAGTGTCGGTCAGATAAATAGTCCAAAGTCACGCGTGCTTGCTCATACTGATCGCTAGCAAATTGCATCTCGGCCTTTTTAATCCCAACCGCAATTTCCGCAGCCGGGAGAGCATCCTGCGCTAAGTATAAATAGTTGTCCCGGCGCTCAACCGCGTTTTGCGCTTGTGCGGCTTCGGCCGCTCCTAAGTAGCGGACAGCAGTAGCCGTGTCATCGCCCGCTCCGCGCCGCAGGAGTCTCTCAGCACGACTAAAGTCTCCTTCCGCAAGTGCCAGCAAACCCTCTCCGAGTGCCCGTTGCGATCGCTTACGCCGATAGTTGCCGCTCCAACCGACCCAACGGGTCCGTAAAGTCAATATTTGGTAGAGGAAACGCCAACTAAAATACACGGCAAAGATAACAACCGCTAAAAGGAAAACAAAAAATGTGAAGCTAGTGCGGAAAACTTTCCCGGCGTACCCAATCACAACGAATCCTGCGTCATCAGACACGTAGTAACCAAGCACTACTGCGAGACTTAACGCAACAATAAGGATAACTAAATATTTCACGGCGCTGACACTTTGTTCGGAACACGGGCAGCCCGATACTCTCTGATCACGTCAAGGCTAGCAGTAATCTTCGGCAGTGCCGGCTTCAATTTTAAATTCTGCGCTGCATCGAGGCGCTTAATTACGTTTTTTACGGCATCATGCTCAAGGTCGTAATATGTTTCCAAAGTGCGTTTAATCACAATAATTGAAAAATTTAGGTTAATGCTGTCCCTGCGCAGGACCGCCAATTTTGCAGACGCTAGTTCGATTTTTAAATTTTGGCGCAGAAAATAACGCGATTCCGGATCAAACAGAATGCCGTCGGGCAGTTCAGCATCTTTAACTTCGACTAAATCAACTAAGTCTTCCCAAATTGCGAAGCCCAAGTCACGCCAGCCACCGGTGTCATTCCCTACAGAGCGATCAGTTGAGGGGATGGCTACTTCTTCGGCGATCGGTTTGATTGGCAAGGAATCGATCCGATCGATAGCTTCTCCAAAATAAATTGCCAAACCCTCAATGTCGACGACCTTAATCGATTCCAGTTCCGTCAAATCTGCGATTATTTTTTCTCTGATAGGTATCAACGCCGGATGTTCGGCGGAACGCAGTCGTTGATCCGCCGCTCGCAATGCCGCTATAGCACTATCTACGTCGCGCTCGAGCGCTAAACGTTGGATCGCGGCTAAAACGAGATATTCGACCTCGGCTAAAACCCAATCGACTGAAATCTGAGAATCCTTTTCGTACAGCGCACTTAATGCCTTCACTAAGTCACTCTGTTTCACTGCGTGGCTCTCGATCTGCCCGCGTAGGGCGGCAACTCCAACAGCGGCTGAGCGAGCAATCGCAGCTGCATCGGACACCGTGTTTTCGATTCCTACACTCACACTCGACTGAGCTCGAGCGATCGCAGACAATTCCTCCCGTAGCGACCCTAACTCATTTTTGTATATGTGCAGTTGCCGATAGAAAGCTGCGGCACCGAGGCCAAGGAGCAACACAAGCAAAAGAACCCACCCAAAAAACTTGAAAAACCGCGATTTTTTCGGCGTCAGCACGGTTTTTGGATCAGCATTAGAGCCAATGCTGCTTAGGTCCTCATCTCGCTCAAGGCGTGGCGTCACCGTTTGAGCAACTTGGTCAGACGCATCTGATTCGTCGCCTTTCATAATTCACCCGTCACCCATTTTACGAGGACACCGATAATCTCCTCATCGCTAGGATTGTCAGCTATGAGCGGCGCTTTAAGGAAACCGAGCTTAGCTACTTCG
>Ga0310344_10001363_pt1 | contig 18670 bp, 24 predicted proteins | sample HC15DNA20200_MG_FD_203801 | JGI IMG/M metagenome (GOLD analysis project Ga0310344, IMG submission 203801) | Marine microbial communities from station ALOHA, North Pacific Subtropical Gyre - HC15-DNA-20-200_MG | ecosystem: Environmental > Aquatic > Marine > Oceanic | place: Pacific Ocean: North... | reverse complement strand
CAACGTCAACACCCAAGAGGAATATCCAAAAATTGAAGAATCGTTAATAATTGAAAAAAATCCAGAGATAATCCTTGTTGGACACAAAGAAGGAGTTGGAAGTAGAGTAGAAAATCGACCAAGCTGGTCCAATATCTCAGCAGTAAAAAACAAAAAAATAATCTATCTTGAAGAAAATTTAGCAAACAACTGGGGAATATCGTCAGTTGACTTATTAGAAGATATAGCAGTGCAGACGGGCTTGATTCAAACTGTGGAAAACGAGAAAAGAGATAGCTTGCATTGGTTGTTTTATATAGTTGTTATTATCTCTTCAGTGCTTATCATGAATAATAGGACAAGAAAAACAAAGGAGCACAGTTGAAAGGGTACAATTCAGACCTATATATTCTAGCTTTTGACCACAGGGGAACTCTTACGAAGGGTCTCTTGGGGGTTGAGGGAAGAGATCCGTCAGAAGAGGAAGAAAAAAAGGTTATAGAAATGAAGTCAATTATTTTTGACGGATTTAAATCTGCTTTAAATAAAGGGGAGTCTAAAGAAAATTGTGCAATTCTTGTTGATGAAAGATTCGGCCTTCATGTCCAAGAAGAAGCAAAAGACGTAGGGATAAAATTTGCTGCTCCTGTTGAAAAATCAGGACAAAAAATATTTGACTTTGAATACGGAGAGAATTTTGGTGAAAAAATTCATGAAGTTGGTGCAGACTTTATAAAGATACTGGTTAGGTGGAACCCAGATGACGAGAGAGGAAGTAGGGAAACTCAGGGAGAGAGGATTAAAAAACTTTCGGACTGGATAGTAGAAAACCAAAAGAAGTTTCTTTTAGAGTTTTTAGTTCCACCGACAGAAGAACAACTTCAAAGAGTAGACGGAAATCAAGAGAGATACGACTCAGAGGTAAGACCCGGTTTAGCAGTTAAGGTTGTAGAAGAGATGAGAGAGAGAGGAGCAGATCCAGATATATGGAAGATAGAAGGCCTGGAAAAAAAAGAGGACTGCGAGAAGGTTTCCTTTGCAATTAGAGACGGAGACAGAGAAGGCGTAATTGCTGTTGTGCTGGGTAGAGGAGCAAATAATGAAAAAGTTAACGAATGGCTATCTGCGGGAGCTAATATAGAGGGCTACAAGGGCTTCGCTATAGGGAGATCTATTTTTTGGGAATCTCTGAAAAACTGGGTATCTGAAGACCTATCTAGAGAAGAGGCCGTAGACGAAATTTCGGAAAGCTACAGAAACTTTATATCTGTTTATAAAGGGGCTAGCTAAAGATTTTATGACCACAGGAAAAGCTATAATTGGTCAATCAGGAGGCCCCACAGCTGTAATTAACAAATCTTTAGCTGGATTTATAAAATCTTCTATAGGAAACTTTGATGAAATCCTTGGGGCAAGACACGGAATAAGCGGAATGCTTTCAGGAGACTATGTAGATTTGAGTAGCTTAAGTGATTCTGAGATACACGGCATATCAAAAACTCCAGCTGCAGCACTTGGCTCAATTAGAAAGAAGCCTAGCGCCGAAGAAATAGATCAACTGTTAGACACATTCAGAAAAGAAGATATTCGAAACTTTTTCTACATAGGTGGGAATGATTCTGCAGAGACAGCACACTTGATTTTCGAAGGTGCTAAAAGTTTAGATTTTGAAATGAAAGTTTTCCATATACCAAAGACAATAGATAATGACCTCCTTGAAACAGACCATTCACCAGGATATGGATCAGCAGCACGATTTGTTGCACACGCCTTCCAAGGAGATGATTCAGACAACAGGAGTTTAAGGGGTGTAAAGATTAACATTTTAATGGGAAGACACGCCGGTTGGCTTACGGCTGCTAGCGTGTTAGGGAAGTCGCACAATGAGGATGGACCACACTTAATATATTTACCAGAAAAGGTTTTCGATTTAGATTCTTTTAAGGAAGATGTTCTAGAGGTTTACGAAAACCTAGGAAGGTGTGTCGTTGCAGTTTCAGAAGGAATTCAAAATGAAAAAGGAGAATACTTTTTACAGACATATGCAAGAGACGCTTCCTCTGAGCTTGCGGGAAAAAAAGACAGCCACGGTAATATTCAGCTTTCTGGATCAGGAGCCTTGGGAGACACCCTTTCTGATGTAATTTCTAGAAACATAGAAGGAGCAAGAGTAAGAGCAGATACCTTTGGGTACCTACAAAGATCATTTATTGCCGATGTTTCACAAGTTGATTCAGAAGAGGCAGAGAGGGTCGGTGCTTATTCTGTAGAGGTGTGTACAAAAAACCAAAGAGAGAGTGGTTCCATAATCTTAAAAAGAGAGGACTCAGAAGAATACTACTCTGAGGTCGACTGTGTAGACTTAAGTAAGGTTGCAAAAGGAACAAAGAATATGCCTAACAACTACTTATCACCTGATAAACCATATGTTACAAATGAATTTTTTGAATATGCCATGCCACTAACAGGAGGAATTGAGCCCAAAACTCAATTATTTGTATAGCTATGCCAAAAGTTGAATTAACAAAAGATGACTTTGAAGTCTTTTGGAAAATGACAGTTCGTTATTACGAGCTAGATCCGCAAGGAATAGTGCACAATTCTAATCACGCAGCTTTCTACGATCAAGCTAGCCTTGCTTACTTTAAAAGTGTTAACTATGACTACGAGAAAGAGGTCGAGAAAAGTAGCCATGACTTTCATACGGTTCAAATAACCATAGGGTATTACAAACCCCTCTATCTAGATGATGAAATAGAAATAGGCTTAAAACCAGTTAAGTTCGGGAACTCAAGCCTCACCTTTTTGATGGGAATGTTCCTTGTTGAAACAGGTGAATTAGTAGGTACATGCGAGGCAGTATGGGTGTATACAAACTTAGAGACAAAGAAGCCGACTTCAATTCCTGAGGATACAAAAGCTAAACTATTAGGAAAGTAAAATATACACATGGAGTCTTTAGAAAATAAAGAAATAAAATTCACACAAGGTATGGAAAAGGTGATCATGTACTTTATGTATCTTGTTTTTGGAGGAGTATTTGCTGTAATAGCTTGGACAGGAACCCTTAGAGAAGCCTGGATTATGATTCCTATCGCCGCAGTTTCTATCCCACTAACCAAATGGGGTATAAAGTGGCAAAATGAACGATATGTTAGGTCTGCAAAAAATGTAGACGAGATCGAGGTTCTCAAGCAGGAAGTAAAAAGTATAGAAAAAAGACTAGACGAATTAGAGAACAAATGATTTCAGTAGAGTTGTTAATCAAACATATGCAATGGGCTAATAAAGAAATCTATACTGAGATTTCAAAGCTAGATGACGAAGTTTTAGAATATTATGTAATAGATCCTGAATGGACAGTTAAAAAAATAATGATTCATATTGTGGGAGCAGCGTATTTATTTAGTCAAAGACTAGACGGAAAGCCTTTTTCAAAATTTGAATTAAAAAATACCGAAGGTCCAGAGTTAATAAAGGAACTTATAGAAGAACTTGAAAAGATAGATGAAAGCTTTTTAAAACATGTAGAGAGAGAAGAAGAGGACATAACATACATGACTTCAAAAGGTGAAAGAACAAGCAAGGTTTCAATGATAATTTCGACCATGATTAATCATGCTACGGAACACAGAACACAAATTGTTGCTGCCTTGGATAAGAATAATGTTAGAACAATTAATTTAGATAACTACAGTCCCTGGAGCCTTCCTGGGTAAATGGTTTAATTTACTTATGAGAAAAAATCTTGCGATTCTAAGTGTATTGGTTTTATCTTGTTCATCTGCAGGAGCAGAGGTCAATACAGTTTTAGACCAAAATACAGAAACAGAGATTAATAGAGATGGATTAAGTATTTCCTACATAGACAAAAAAGGGAATATCCAAACGGAGGCTTTAAGCGATAAACCAACATTAATTATTTTTTGGGCTGATTATTGCCCCACCTGTATAAGAGAGCTACCAATAATTAATGCAAGGATAAAAGAACTAGAAGTGAAATTTGATGTTTTAGCCCTAGCTCACAGTGAAAGAGACCCTACCAACAAGTTTATTGAGGACAATATGATTAATAACTTAAGAGTAGGGTTTTCAACAAAAGAAATGAGAGAGACCTACGGTATTATTGGACAACCCATAACATTGATTCTTGATACAAAAGGAGAAGTCCAATTTAAGTTTTTTGGACCACTTTCTTTCGAAGAGCTCCTTAATTTCTAATAACCATGAGAAGTATCTTAAGATCAACCCCTTTCTTTATTTTGCTTATTTTTTGTACAAACCAAGAAGGCAATGAAGTTGCTTCCCTGGAGACTACAACCACTCCTTTAGAGAGCGAGTTGTCAGAAGAAGATTATGGAACGGTGCTAACAGAATGTTTAAGACAAGAGGGCTACAATGTTCAAACTCCATTTGATAATGAAGAAATGAAACAAACAATTAACTCTTTTCAGGAAGGGCTTAGTAAGGAGAAGAGGATTGACTTTCAAGAACAGATTAGGATTTGCATAGAAAGAAACGATCTTTGGGTTGAAAGGAAAACTTCGAACCCAGAGGTTATGGCAGAGCTTTATGACAACAATGTTGGGTTAGCACAATGCCTCAGAGACAAAGGTGTAGAGGTTGCAGATCCTACTCAAGAAAACCCAAAGATTAACCTACAAAGTAGCGGGATGAGCCGAGAAGAATTAAAAGAAAAACTTGAAGAATGTTCCGAAGAAGGTTGGAGTTTAGGTAGAGGAAAGAAATGAAAAGATTTCAATATACCTTACTTATTGCAATTATTACTATGTGTTCCTTTTCTCCAAAAGAGAATGGAGTGACGTCAATAATGGATACTGATAAAGGTCGAGAACTTGGAGAGGAGGCACTCTCTTTAGTAGAAGGAGAGACTGAGGCCGTCTCTGATGAAGACTCTCCAATTGTATTAGCCCAGTGTTTACGAGAGAACAGCTACAACGTTAGTGACCCAAAAAACTTTATGGATTTATATTTTTCTGTTTCAGCGATTTTTGAAGAATTGTCTCCAACTGAACAAGAAGAGTTATGGAGTGTTATTGAAGATTGCGCCAAAACCTACAATCTTTGGGGGGTAAATGACGAACAAGAATGGGAAGACCCTGCTGAATTAGAGGAAAGGTGGGATTTCAATCTACATATGGCAGAATGTTTTAGAGACCAGGGGTATGACAATGTAGCTGATCCAAACCCTTTTAATCCAGAAATAGATTTAAGCTTCTATATAGACGAAGATTGGGAGCTACGGGAAGAAGATCCAATTGTGCAAACATGGATGAAGTGCGAAGAGATAGTTGAAGAAGAGCATGGGTTAACAGAGAGAGAGGAAGAAGATGAAGAATAAAAAACGCAACCAAATATTACTGATTACCCTCATCTTTTCAATAGCTGGTGCTGTAGTTTTTCTTTCTTCAGATAATGTTGAAAACGATGTATCCAAGTCACTAACGCTAACCACTGTTGAAATAAAGAAGGGAGACCTTGAAAAGAAAGAAGAATACAACGGAACCATAAGACAGGTTGATAAGTCTTCTATAAAAGCATCTCTTACAGGAGTTGTTACCTATTTACCTGAGGAAGGAGAGGTAATTGGCTTTGGAGAAGTGTTGTATGCAGTAGATGGAAAACCAGTAATTTTACTTGAAGGGATGATTCCGTATTACAGAACACTCGATGAAACATCAAAAGAGGGTCCAGACATCAAACAGCTCGAACAGTCATTAATTGATATGGGCTATGCAAATGATGAGTTTGTCGCCGACGAGAAGTTTGATAAAGATACATCACTTATGTTAAATGAGCTTTATACAGACTATGGAATTGAAACAAAATCAGAAATAACAGCAGCGGAACAAATTTCAATTAACAGTAAAAAAGATGAAGTTGAAGACTTAGAGGAAACAATATCATCTGGCGCAACAACATTGGTTCAAGTACAACAGAAGAAGAAAGCTTTAGATGATGCGAACGAAAATGCAACAAAAGAGAACGCAGCTTGGCAGGCTTATCAAACAGACATAGAGAATTTAGAAGACGACATTTATGAACTAGACTTCCAATCTTTAAGTGATGAGACAAGAGCAAGTAAGAAAGAAGAATACGAAGAACAAATCGAAGAGAAAAAGAGATTACAAGCGAAAGAAGAGGGGAAAGGTTCTGTTATAGATGCGGATGAGGCCCTCATAATAGAGAACGCTCAGAACGCATATGACGATGCTCTAAAATCTTATAATGAAGGAGCAAAATTAGAGGCAAATTTAGAGAAAGCAAAAGAAGAATTACAGGACCTAGAGCTAGCTGCAGGTTCTGAGACATTCAGTCCAACAAATGCACTAAGTTTGAAGTCCTCTATCAATGTTGGAAGTCACATTACAAAAGTTGGAGATGCAATAGCTGCAGCATCCCCTCTCTACCAGTCTTCAGGAATTGCCCGTGAAGTTACATTTAATTTACCTGCGGGGGATCAAGGGATGGTTTCTGTTGAGGACAGTGTAATAGTTAAACTCCCTACAGATGAAGAGATAAGCGCTGTAGTAAGATTCGTAGATGCTGTAGTAAGTGAGTTAGGAAACGGGTCCAAAGTAATCGAAGTTATTTTAGATGTTGTAGATGCAGAGAACACCGAAACCTACGATGAAGCACCTGTAGATATTCTTGTAACTAGTGAAGTATCAAAAAATGTACTTTACGTACCTGTAAATGCCCTTGTTGCACTAGCAGAAGGTGGTTATGCAGTTGAGGTACTTGTTGGAGAGAACAAAGAATATATTGCAGTAGAGATAGGTGTTTTTACTGACGGATTTGTTGAGATAATTGGGAATGTTCAAGAGGGGCAGGAAGTTATAGTTCCGAGATGAACAAAAACAACACTGTAATTTCACTCAATAGAGTTTCTAAAACCTACGAAGGGCCACCTCCAGTAAAAGCAATAAAGAGTGTATCAATAGACATTCATGACGGAGAATTCGTTGCTATTTTAGGAGAGTCGGGAAGTGGGAAGACAACACTTTTGAATATAATCGGGTTACTTGATGGTGTTTCAAAAGGAAAGGTTTATATAGACGGAGAGGACACAACATCTCTTACAGACAATCAACTTTCTAGACTACGGGGAGAGAAAATCGGGTTTATCTTCCAAAGCTTCTTTTTGCTACCTGGGTTAACAGCACAAGAAAATGTTGCTGAAGGTCTTCTCTACCAAGGAATAGAAAGAGAAATTAGAATGGATGAGGCAGCGAAAGTTCTAAAACAGGTCAAGCTTGGAGATAGGTTAACCCATCTACCAAGAGAACTTTCAGGAGGGCAACAACAAAGAGTTGCAATAGCTAGGGCACTGGTTCAAAACCCCTCCTATATTCTTGCTGATGAACCTACTGGGAACTTAGATAAAGAATCTGGTCAAAATATATTAGATATATTAAAAGAGCTAAATAATAACGGGAAAACAGTAGTGATGATTACTCACAATAGAGAACATGCAAAGGCATTCGATAGAACAATAACACTCACAGATGGACAGGTGGTTTGATGAGTAAGAAGTTGGGTTTATCTGATATTTACTCAGTTGCAGTTTATGGTATAAAAGCAAGAAAAGGAAGATCAATTATGACTTCAATTGGGATAGGCATAGGAATTGCTGCTATAGTCGCTGTTATTGGAATTTCTGCTTCTGGAAAGGCAGACTTAATTGCAACTTTGGAGTCTTTGGGTACAAATTTAATTAAGGCCTCTCCAACTAGTGGGTTTTTTGGGACTCAAGATGACCTACCTGAGGGTGTACTTGGAATGGTTGAGAGAATAGGGCCCGTAGAAGAGGTTACCTCTACTACTCAGACAGACCTTCTTGTAAGGAGGTCAGATTTTATCTCGGAGCTAGAAGGAGGGGGAATATCTGTTATTGTTACAAATCCTGAGTTGCTAGACGTTGTGGGAGGTTCTTTAGTAGATGGGAGGTTTATCGAATCTGGTTTAGGAGGTTTACCTGTAGCAACACTAGGATCTGTTACTGCAAACAGGTTAGGCATAAACAATTTGGATACCCCAACAAAGATACTTATAAACAATGAATGGTTTGGAGTTATAGGAATACTAGAAAAGCTCTCTATCCACCCCGATCTTGATAGATCAGTATTTATTGGATACAAAGTAGCTAAAGATTTATTTGATATAGATTCAGAACCTTCCACAATATATTTACGAGCTAATCCAACATACGTTGAAGACGTTGTTGATGTTCTTGCTCCAACCATGAATCCAGAAAACCCAGACCAAGTTGAGGTTTCCAGGCCTTCAGATGCCTTAGAAGCCCAGCAGGCTGCAGAAGAAGCTTTTACCAGTCTTCTCTTAGGCTTAGGGTCAGTTGCGTTACTAGTCGGAGGGGTGGCAATTGCAAACGTTATGGTGATGTCTGTCCTCGAGAGGAGAATGGAAATAGGTGTAAGAAGGTCTATTGGAGCTACCCGTTCAGAAATAAGAACACAGTTTCTACTTGAGAGCATACTGTTGGCAGGTATGGGCGGATTTGTGGGAGTCTTACTAGGAACCGGAATAACCATCGGATACACGAGGTATGCAGATATAACATTCTCTATACCTATTTGGCAGGTACTTGGAGCTATCATCCTCGCTTTAGTTATTGGTGCCTTAGCAGGTCTTTATCCAGCAATACGTGCTTCAAAAATTCAGCCGGCAGAAGCAGTAAGATCATGAAAAAGGCAATCACCCTTACTCTATTGTGCTTTTGCACTATTGGAGGAGAAGAAACCGAAAAGGTTGCAACTATAGAAGAAACTTTACCCGTTCAAGAGATAGAAGAAGAAATTACTTTTGAAGAAGGTTTGTTAAGTTTTGCACAATGCATGAGAGAACAGGGATTAGATTTTCCAGACCCTTCTTTTGATTCAGAAGGCAACCCCGAGTTTACAGATTTTGATATTGTAGATCAGGATGCTTTTGAAGCAGCTTTTGTTAATTGTGAAGATATACTTCGAGATGCATTTCCTGATGAGTTTGATTTAGACCCGGAAGTACAGGCAGCACTTTATGATGCTTCATTAGAGTTTGCACAATGCATGAGAGAACAGGGATTAGATTTTCCAGACCCTAAGCCAGGAGAATTTGGATTTTTTGCATTTAGAGATGCAGAAGTGGATTTGAATGACCCAGCATTTCAGGATGCTTTTGAAGTCTGTCAACCAGAAAACCCTTTTGAAACAGGAACAGATGATTAAATTAGTTTTTATATAACAAAAAGAATGTTATCCTATCAAGGTTAAATCAATATTAAAGGAAATACGTAATGGCGAACAGATGTCAAGTAACAGGAAGAGAGCCGAGGTCAGGCAAGAACGTTTCCCACGCCCACAATAGGACTAACCGATGGTTCAAACCAAACATTCAGACAAAGAAGTATTGGCTAGAGAGCGAGAACCGTTGGGTAAGGCTTAAAGTTAGCACAAGAGGCATAAAGGTAATTGATAAACGAGGTATAGAGTCTGTTGTAAAAGAAATAAGACAACGAGGCGAGAAGGTTTAATCCACTTTATTTTAGCGTTGAATAAAGAACCTCTTTCCACTTTTCATCATCAAGCTCCCAACATACGTTAATATTTCTTGATGTATTAGACCAGTAATCGTCAATATGAGGTTCACTCTCTCCAACGTGAAGTTGGTCAACTATAGTCATCCCCCTCGAAGGCCCATCAAGCACAACCTTAACATGATGCCTAGATCTCTTTAATACAACGGAATCATCAAGTGCAACAGCCATAGCTACAGGATCAGGAAGACCTAGTCCAGGATCACCTAACCAATCTTGGCTCCCACTCAATGCGTGTTTGTTGCAATCTATAGTGAAATCACCTTTTTGAGTTTTGAAAGAATATACATAATCCATTTCTTCCTCTGTTATGTTTGCACCTGCTCTACATAGCTCCCAACCAACTATAGTTATGTCCTCGTGTCCTGAGTTAAATACAATATCTGCTGCCTCTGGGTCACACCAGATGTTATATTCTGCTGCAGGTGTAACATTACCAACGCTACATGCAGAACCTCCCATAATTACAATGTTTTTAATACAGGAAACAACAGTAGGATCTTGGGTAAAAGCTGAAGCTATATTTGTTAAAGGACCAAGGGTTACAAGAGTTATTTCACCAGGATTGTTCTTAAATTTTTCAATCAACACATCGACAGCAAACTCCTTTTCGGCATCTCTCTTAGGAGGAGGGTAGTTCATACCTCCCATCCCATCAGGACCGTGAAACCAGTCTGCATGCTCTCTCTTCTTTTTTAATGGCTTGTCACAGCCGACATAAACAGGGGTTGTTTTTTTGCAAAGCTCTATAGTGTATCTAGCATTTATGCTTCCTTGCTCGACAGGCATGTTGCCTGACACTATTGTTACTGCTTCAACTTCTACATCTGGCCACTCCAGAGCCATCAACAATGCTACAGCATCATCTGAAGCAGTATCCGTATCAATTATAAATTTCCTCTTATCCATACTTAAAATCTAGTCAATAAGTGCTTCCGAATCAATTATGAATTAGATTCCCCCCAAACTTGCTTGAAGAAAGCTTCTCTTCCAGATGCCTTTTTATAAATTCCATATCTGAGATTATTTTTCATATAAAAGTCTTGGTGGTACTCTTCAGCTACATAAAAAACTTCCGCTTTAGTAATTGCCGTAACAATAGGTTCACTGAATTTTCTAGAGGCCTCTAGTTTCTCCTTACTTATTAACGCACTAGTTTTTTGTTTTTCATCAATGTAGAAAATTTCCGTTCTATATTGTGATCCGTAGTCATTAAATTGATAGTCTAGTGCTGTTGGGTCGATGTTTCTCCAGTACACCTCAAGCAACTCTTCATAAGAAATAATGTTTGAGTCGAAAGTAATTTCTACTACCTCAGCATGCCCAGATGTTCCTGCTGATACCATTTCGTAGGTGGGGTTTTCTACATCACCACCCATATAGCCTACTATTGTTGTTATCACCCCATTAAGTTCGTCAAAAGGGGGCTCCATACACCAGAAACAACCACCTGCAAAATATGCTACTTCATAATTAATTTGAGAAGGTAGAGGCTCTTCCGTATTGCCTACAGCCCCACCACAACTGACAAGGATCAGAGAGATAAACGGAATGAGTTTCTTCACTCTGCAAGCTCAGCTATTTTCAATATTGATCTGTTTTCCATAGGCCCCTGAGTCATAGCCCTTCCAACAGATCCATACTTACTTCTTATTGCATTAACCCCTGACAGCTTTTCTTCCTCGTCCAACACTTCACACCCTCTTGCCAAATAGTCTTCAGTTAATCTCTTAGAGCCAGTCCTATTTGTTTTACATATGGCTACTTTGTTATTATTTCTAACTCTCTTTACCTTTCCAGCATTATTACTTGTTGTTACAACTAGGTAGTTTTCATGTTGTGCGATCCAGACAACTGTAGGTACTGGGGTTCCGTCTTTTTTATACGTAGTTAGTATCACATATTCAGTAGATGCAAAGTCCAATAATTTCATTATTAGATTATATATTTTGAAATAGTTAAAAAAGGGCCGACAAATGAAAAACCCAGTTGATCTTTCGACCTCCTGGGTTCTTCGTACTAGATAACTTTATATTGCTATATCGTTATCTAGTAATATATAATTTATCCTATTATGCAACTCTACGCAAGATATTTCTTAGTGTATTTTTCGCGAACTTAGTGAGTCAAGAAAGCCTATATTTATTTGCTTTTGAACCTATCTTTGGCTCTGTTTTCTGTTGCAAAAGAGATTTCTGATTGAAAAATTGAGATAATTAGATAAGAGGAGTAGGAGGAAAATATTATGTATGCAGTAGTTGTTAGAGGTCAAGCCCAAGACGGGAAGATGGAAGACCTAAAGAATTTTATTAAAAATGAAGCAATCCCTTCATTAGAGGTTGAGGGAATGATTTCAATTGGATTTTGTAATCCTGAAGAAAATGTTAATTTGGGGATGGTTTTCCTTACCGACAAGGAGGCAGCTGATCGCTTTGGAGAAGCTAGAAATGAGAATATTGCAAAATTACAGGATATATTAGCAGGCCCTCCAAATGTTAAAGAAGGGGAAATAACTTTAGGAAAAGTGTATCAAGACAGGCCTGCAAATGACAATCAAATGGAAGAAGCATACGTTAGAGTTGTCTTTGCAAAAGTTGAAAACTCTGAAGTTCCTACTAACTTTGTGAAAGAAAAAATATTTCCTATTTATGAAGAAGCACAGGGACTTAGAGCAGCAGGTTTTTTTGTCGTTGATGGAGAAGCAGTAAGTTGGAATATTTGGGATTCAGAAGACGCTGCTAATGCAGTAGTTCCAAAATTTAACGAAGAGCTAACTCATGCTGAGGGTGTCTTTTTAGAAGAACCCCACGCATATATGGGAAATCTATATGCAGGTAAGAACTTCATAGACATTACTAAGAGTAAATAATAAATAAATGAAAGGAAAAAAATGACAGAAGATGAAAAACGCATTGGTACCAATATGGCATACGTTAATGGTATTGCAATACTCGCAAACTTTGTAATAATTGCTTTATTGATTGGTCCAGATGCAGTTGGATATGATACAACTTATGGAGCAATGACAGATATATTACAATTCGTAGCCGGATTTTCGGCAGCTTGCGTAGTACTGGTTGCTGGAAAAGTATGGGATTGGGAAAACAATTTCTATTTTGGTTTAATGTCAAGAATTGTATTTGTTGTGGCTTGTATACAAATGTTATACGGTGTCGCAGCTACGGCTACTGCCAATTCTGTATTTGATTCAACATTTAATGCAAGTGAAGTACAGGCAATGGGTGGAGCCACTACCTGGTTTCAATTTGTAGCATTCGGTCTCTACGGCCTATCACTTTTATCAGTAGACGATGGAAAGCTTCCTGGATGGGGAAGGTCTGTTGGGTATGGTTTTGTAGTGCTAGTCCTTGGGGTTCAATTAGGATCTCTTTTTGGATTAGTTCCTGCAACATTATTTGTGCCTATATTTGTTTTAGGTGGAGTTGTTCTTTATCCAGCATTTATCATTAGTGTTGGGTCAACAATCTCTAAGTCCTAATTTAAATATTTTTTGTACTTATGTCCTAACAATTAGGGCATAAGTACTTATAATTTTTTTATTTCTTTAAGAAGCTCGTTGGTGTCATTAATAGTTTTAGTAAGCATGCCCTCTACGAAAAGATTTCTATACCGTCTTTCATAAGCATCAATTGCTAAAACAGGTTTCTTCATAGCGAAACTATACCCAATTTCCGAGCAGGTTCCCGAATCAATATCTTGCCCAGTAATCAATGCAACTGTAATGTCTGCTTTTGACAATGCATCCAGATCAGTTTGAAATATAATATCTTTTGTTTCTTGAGACATATCAACCCCTTTCAGCTCTTCCGGGTCAACCGTCTGATCTCTATGAGGAAGGAAACATTCGTACCCATTTGATTCGAGAACTTCTGCAATTTCTTCTAAATATTTTTGCTCATGCTTATTAAATAGAGGTCCAGCGATATAAACTTTTTTCATGATTTAAAGAGAATCTAGGGTAATTTCAACCATAGTTTTTAGACCTAGCTCCCTCTCTTCAGATGTCATCTGTTTAAATTCTTCACCTCTAATGACATCTGAAACAGTAACTACTGCTAATGAATTTGCGCCATACTCTGCAGCTACTCCATATAGGCCTGCTGCCTCCATTTCAACTGCTAATATTCCCATAGATCTGAGCATATCAAATCTCTCTAGACCTCTTGGGTCATAAAAAAGATCTGAAGAAAAAAGATTTCCAACGTGTACTTTATTATTCGACTTTTCAGCACTGTGTACAAACCTATGTAACAAATCCCAAGATGCGGTTGCTGAGAAATCGTCACCATCTAGCCTAACCCTATTTACACCTGAGTCTGTTGAGGCACCAATTCCTACAACAATATCTCCCAACTCTAAATTTTCTGCTATTGCCCCGCTACTTCCAACCCTTATTAAATTCTTTACATTGTATTCTGTAATCAGTTCCTTTGCATAGATAGAGGCTGAGGGAATTCCCATCCCTGTGCCCATAACGGATATCTCCTTATCTTTATAGTTTCCCGTGAAACCAAGCATATTTCTAACATTTGTTACTTCTTTTAAGTCCTTAAGAAAGTTTTCTGCAATAAATTTTGCTCGTAAAGGATCTCCTGGCAATAAAATATTTTCGGCAAAGGCATTGTCTTCTGCATTAATATGTGGGGTTACCATATTTCTATTCTAGTCTTAAAAGTAATCAGGCTCTTCTCCAGGAATCCATTTAATATTACATCCTGCACTCGGAAATTGAGAATCAAGAGGCGAATCCCCAGCTAACATAGCTTCTACAGCATTTAATATATCGACTCCTGTTGTTGGTATATCATTTCCCGGTCTAGAGCCATCCATTTGTCCTCTGTAAACTAATTCACTATTACCATCGAAGAGGAAGAAATCAGGTGTACATTGAGCAGTAAATGACTTTGCTACACTTTGGTCTGTATCTACTGTATATGGGAATTGGAAACCCCAATTATCTGAATATTCAATCATTTTTTCAAAACTATCTTCAGCATATTTCTCTTGGGAAGAATCGTTTGAATTAATTGCAATAACTCCAATATCTTGTTCAGAGAGTATGTTTGCCATTTCTACCAGTCCGTCTTTAACATGCACCACAAAAGGACAATGGTTGCAAATGAACATTACGAGCAAGCCCTTTGAATCTTCGAAACTAGCATTAGAGTACATTTCTCCATCAATCCCTTTTAAGTTGAACTTAGGTGTTTTTGTCCCAAGAGCTAACATTGTTGATTGTTTTTCTACCATATATATATTCTACAAAGAATAGAAAATTGTCCCTCTTTTTTGCTTGAATATAACTATGGAAATGAATTACAAGCTGGAAGATTTATCAGATGAGGAGCTTTTTAGGATTCAAAACAAAGCATATGAACTAATCAAGGAAAGAAACCTTAAAAAAGGAGACCTTGAAGAGATTGTAGACAAAGCATTCAAATCTTCTTTTCCAAAAATAGATGGACTAGGCTTTGACCCATGGCTAGAGAACTCAATTCTAATTTGTCCAGGAGCACGTATAGACAGTAGTTCAACTAAACATAAGTGTCGGTTTATAGTTGTTGATGACGAATGGTCTTGGGAATCCCCTCATCAGGTGTTAGACACAATAAGAAGAGACCAGTCCGCAAAGAATTTAAGACAACACTCTATAACCCTAGTTACCCCTTTTGAGGGTATGAAAATACAGGTCATTACACAGAAGAGTCAGCAAGGAAAACACCTAGTAGAGAACGTTACGGGATATGTGTTTACTAAAGGGAAACTCGAGAAAACAATGGTTAAAACGAAGAGGTCTAGAAACCATTAAATGACTATATTTTTTAACCGAAAAGAGAAAGAGTTTGCCAACCAAATAGAAAGAAAAGTACAAGCAATAAACCCATGATCAATAGAAGACCCCATCTCTTGAGAAGAGAATTATCCAAATTAGAATAACTGGAGCTTATTTTCCCCCTACTCCTTAACAAAGGGAGAATGCGTGCCCCTGGAAGAAATGGTTGAGTTTTTAAATCAACTATTGTTCTATTTCCTATATTTGATATTGTGTGAATTCCTAAGAATTCATCATTATCGGGAGGAAATATTTCTCCAACAACTCTCTCATCAAAATCATCAGGGGTTAATTTCGTTATTTCGTTTAGCGAAATTGATGAACCGTAGTTTGGAAAACAATTCTGAGTTGGTCGTATCAGTCTAGAACCATCTTTATATATAGCCCCAGCACCCCTAGAAGATCTGACATCACTCTTTACAGGGTTTAACCTGTGAGGAACCCAGTCTCCAAGTAAATCGTCACTATGCCATATATGTAGCTTCCAATAGCTACCTCCATTACCATCTGTTGCAAAAAGCCAATACTTGTTATTGTTGTGTACAATTGTTGGGTCTATCCCTGCAAAAGAGTCAACCAATGTTTTTATATACAAGGCTTTATTCCCTTCGACTTTATATAAATCTATCTTGTTCGTTTGTGCAGATTCAGGTACTAGATATAGTTCATCTTTGTATCTAATTGTTTGCGGGTATGAATAGTGTATTTTTTTAGGAGTATCTAGAGTGTTTATTTCTTCTGGTTGTTCGTGTGGAAAGATAGACAAATGTCCTCTACCAGAAAAATAGTTAAAGTCTTCAACTACAATATTGCCTGTTTTTTTGTCAAAGAAAGGATCTGCCTTGAATTTCCATGGAGGGTCGTCGAATAATTTGTTTAATTTTTTCTCTTCTAGAGTATTTCTACTTACTGTCGAGACTATATTTGGGTATTCATATAGAGACCATGAAGTAAAATAAAGAAGCCAGTTGAACACTTTTGCTACAAAATTATGAATCATTCCATGTTCGGATTCTGAAGAGTTTGCTTCTATTGTTTCATCAAGAATAGATGGAACATCTTTAAATTTACCAGGAGAGAGGAGACCATTTGTAAGAAAAGGTAGAGAACCCAAATGCTGGTTTACTGTTTTTATTGGATTGTAACCAACCATTTCTGTATATGAATAAGATAATATTTCATAAAGACTTCTTTGTTTTTTTATCAATAATGAGAAATTTCCATAATTCTTTTTGCTGTGTTTTGATAGATAATTTAATTTGGAGTAGTTGCTACCTTCGCAGTTACCTATAATGTAAACGGTATTTTGGTAGTTGCTAGGGAGAGAAAGGTCCGACAACCAAACAAGATCTCCGTTAACTCTAAAAAGGTCAGAGGCATAAATCCTTGGTATAGAACTAAACTTACCGACTAAAGATAAGTTAGAAAGGTTTTGAGTTAAGAATGTAAAAAAAACCCCCCTAAGAGTTTTTTTATCTTTGTTTCCTAAAATAATAAATTCTCTAACCTGTACTTTTTCACAAAGGCGAGAGATAAAGTCGAACTTCCACTTACTCAAAACTTCAGAGTCTACAACTATTGAAATAGTATTCATCATTTTAAGTTTACGCATAGATATATTTTGAATAAAGTATTTTTTACAAGAGTAAAAGTGCAGCTAACAAAAATCCAGCAAACCCAACAATATCAGTAATTAGTGTAAGGAAAATATTTGATGCTAGAGCAGGATCAAACCCGAGTCTTCTTAAGAGTAAGGGAATTGTTGCACCCGAAAAATTACCAATAAAGATATTAAAGAGAACAGCTAGACCAAGAGGAATAGCATATGTTTCTAGATTGCCTGCAAATAGAATTGTGGCAGAGATTAGCCCTATTATAATTCCATTAACAAGGCCTATTAAGGATTGCTTAAGGATTACTTCAGATACCCTAGCATCAGAAACATCATTTTTTGCCAAAGCCCTAATTACAATCGCGAGAGACTGAGCCCCGCTATTTCCCCCCACAAGTGCAACAACTGGCATAAGTGCTGCTAGCAATGCGTTTGCTGATATAGATTCTTCAAATTGGGCTATAGTGTATGAAACAATAAAAGCTAATAGAAGGTTTATTGACATCCAAGGAAGTCGCATATATATAGATCTTTTTATAGGGGTAAAGATGTTTTCTTCTGCACCTGCTCCAAAAGATTGAGAAAAGTCCTCAGCTAACTCTTGTTGAATTACATCAAGAGCATCTGTAACAGTTGCTTGACCAATTAATCTATTGTCTTCGTTCACAACAGGGAGTGCCAAAAGCTCATATTGCTTAATCAACCTGGCAGCTTCTTCTTGGTCAGTATCTACATTTACATAGATAGGGTTCTCAATCATTACTTCTTCTAATAGACTCTCTTCATTAGCGAAAACAAGTTCACGAAACGAAACAACGCCAACCAGCTCTTCTTCTTCGTCTACTAAGTAAACATATATTAAATCAGCAATCGTATTGTGAAGTTTTTTTAACTGTTCAAGAGAATCTTTAACGCTGGTTTTAGCATTTAACATCGCAACTACTTCTGACATCAATCTTCCAACAGAATCCTCTGGGTAAGCGAGCCTGCGGTCTATATCTAATCTTGTAGACTTAGAAAGAGTACTTAGTAGCTCGTTTATTTCATCTTCTGTAGATCTTTTTAGAATATCGATAATATCTTCTGTCGCTAAATTCTCAAATATACTTGAAGAAATATCTAAATCTATATATTCCATTATTCCAATTACTGCTCTTGGTCTTAGGTGAGAAAAAAGATTTATTGCAGAACTTGCTTGCAAAGATTCAATCAATATTGCAGCTTCTTGTGGCTCAAGTTCCTCTAGTACATCTGCAGAATCAAAAGGATCTGAATTAACGAATTCATTCCAAAGGGGTATGTTTTTATTTATAAATGAAAAAGCACCCTTAGGATCAAGACGTGCGAGCTCTCTAAGTTCCCCAGCTGTTTTTATTGTTTTTTTATATTCCATAAGATACTTACCAATGATTACTTTAACTAAAGATTAAAGAATATATGTTTAATACTAAATTACACCTACATGGAACTAGTTCTATTCATTTAGAAGCTACCATAGTGTTTGATGTTATTTTGTATTCTGCCCAAAGTAGTAGCTGTTCTTATAGTTGGAGTTATTACGTTTTTACTTCTGGTTAATGGTTTAATAAAGAAATCCCAATTAGGTTTT
>Ga0310344_10001362_pt1 | contig 18672 bp, 17 predicted proteins | sample HC15DNA20200_MG_FD_203801 | JGI IMG/M metagenome (GOLD analysis project Ga0310344, IMG submission 203801) | Marine microbial communities from station ALOHA, North Pacific Subtropical Gyre - HC15-DNA-20-200_MG | ecosystem: Environmental > Aquatic > Marine > Oceanic | place: Pacific Ocean: North... | reverse complement strand
TTACCAACTAAATTATTAAAACAAACATAACCTACGCTGCCTAAATATCTGCTGTCTTTAGAGCAATCTCTATTATCACCCATTAAAAAATAATGATTGTCTGGTACAATAAATTTATCAGTATTTTGCATACTATATTCTCGATGATAAGCGGCCAAATACTCAACATTATTTGGAAGCTTTTCTCTAGAAAAATTTACATTCAAAATTTCACTTCCGCAGTTTGTATTTGCATTAAAATTAATTACTTTACGATCTACTATGTTATTGTTTAAAAACAACTCTCCATCAATGAATTGCAAAATATCCCCGGGCATACCTATTAATCTCTTTATATAATCAGTTCTATTATCTGATGGTGTTTTAAAAACAACCACATCTCCTCTTTGAGGTTTCTTGCTAAAGAATCTTTTATTAGAAAAATTTGGACTGAAAGGGAAAGAGTGTCGGCTATAACCATATGAATATTTTGATACAAATAATCTATCTCCAATTAATAGATTGGGTTCCATAGAAGAAGATGGAATATAAAAAGGTTGAAATAGGAAAGTTCTAATAATTATAGCTATAATTAAGGCATATACTATGGTTTTAATGTTCTCAATAATTTTATTTTTCATTTCAAATAAGAGATTATTACAGTTGCGTGTGCCCAAGGGCGATCATCAGATAGTGATAAATGAATAAAGTATTTCTTCTTTTTAATTTTTTTTTTAAGAAAAATATTAACAGAACTATCTAATGTAATAAAAGGTTTACCATATTTATCATTAGAAATTTCTATATTTTTAAAAGTTATATTTTTTCTGAATCCTGTTCCTAAAGCTTTTGTAAAAGCTTCTTTAGCAGCAAATCTTTTTGCATAAAAAGGAGCAGGATTTTTTTTGTTTTCGCAGTATCGTATTTCTTTTTTAGTAAATATTTTATTTTTAAATTTATTGCCATACATTTTTATAGATTTTTCAATTCTTTTTGTATTAACTATATCTGTTCCTATACCAAAAATATTCATTTTATTAATTTCTTTTTAAAATTTTTTTAAACTTTTCAATCGTTCTTTTTAATCCAATAAAAAAAGATTCAGCCACCAAAAAGTGTCCAATATTAAATTCGGTAATTGATTTAATTTTAATAATAGATTTTGACGATTCAAATGTTAGTCCATGACCTGCGTGAACATCAAGGTTTATCTCTTTAGCAAAATTTGCAGCTCTTTCTAAATTTTTAAACTCTGTACGAGTATTTTTGTTATTATTAAATAAATTACAAAATTTCCCTGTATGTAATTCTACACAATTTGCTCCGATTAGTTTGCTAATTTTGACATCAGAAATTCTTGGTTCTATAAACAAACATACAAAAATTTTATTTTTTTTTAATTTATGTACCATTTTTTTTAGAAAAATTATTTTTCTTTTAAGATTCAATCCTCCTTCAGTGGTAAGTTCTTGTCTTTTTTCAGGAACAATACATACGTAATTAGGTTTATGTTTTATGGCAATTTTTAACATTTCGTTAGTAGGTGCAATTTCTAAGTTTAACGGAATTCTTATTTTTTTTTTTATAATTTTCAAATCTTCATCTCTTATATGTCTTCTATCTTCTCTTAAATGAATTGTGATTGAATTTGCTCCACATTTTTGTGCCAATAGTGCGGCTCTTAGTGGATCGGGATAGTTTTCACCTCTAGCATTTCTAATAGTGGCTACATGATCTATGTTAACACCTAATTTAATTATTTTCATTTATTAAGATTTTTGCTGCCAGGTTTAATTGGGGGAATTTTTTTTAAGTTTGGAGGTAATTCTTTTTCATCATAAGTATTTATTTTAAACTTAAGCTGAGAAATTATCTTATCTTTAATCAAAAGTTTTTCATCAGATCGATCAATAATACATGCATATCCTGCTAAACTAGCTTTGTTGTTAGCAACAATTTCAAAACATTCTAGGGCAGATTTTCCTGTCGTAATAACATCTTCAACTACAAGAACTTTTTGATTTGATAGAATATTAAAACCCCTTCGTAAAACTAATTTCCCATTAACTCGTTCTGCAAAAATTGTCTGAACATTTAATTGTCTACCTATTTCATAACCAACGATCACACCACCTAAAGCAGGTGATAAAATAATATCTATTTTGTTACAATTTTCTCTGATTTTTTCACATAGAGAAGAGCATATAATTTCAGCTTGCTTAGGGTAACTCAATAATTTAGCACATTGAACATACTGATTGCTGTGCAAACCCGAAGATAAAATGAAATGACCCTCTAATAAAGCATTAGTTTCTTTTAAAATTTTTAAAGATTCGTTGTAAGAGAGCATCTTTTTTCCTGTGTCTTATTAATTTAAATTGATATCCTTTTATTTTTAATTCGCTTATTAAATTTCTGTAATTTTTTAAGTCTTTAATCTGTATATCAAAAATAAATTCTATGTAATCATTCTTTTTTGCGATGATCTCCATATTTATTATGTTATTTTCGTGAAAACCAATTAAACTACTAACTTCACCAAGTTTTCCAGGTACATTGGGTATTTTAATACACAAACTACTTATATATCTTCTTTCTGACTTTGGATTAATATTTCTTTTATTTTGCCAGTATCTTCTTATAGATGCTCTTGCTTTTCCAGTTTTTGCGTATGATAACCATTGCAGCGAAGGAGAATTATTTTTTGATCCAACAATATTTACCAAATCTCCATTTTTCAAAATACTTTGTATCGGTGAACCTCTTCCATTAATTTCACAAGACAATAAAGTATCACCAATTTTGGTATGAACAGCATAAGCAAAATCTATTGGCGTAGCCCCTCTTGGTAATTTGATGACCTCTCCTTTGGGAGTAAAACAAAATACGTTATCCTGAAACATTTGAAGTTTGGTATATTCTAAATAATGTTCAGGATTTGTATTTTTTTCCATAATTTCAACAAGATCTCTTAGCCAATCGTACTCCTTAAGTGCAAGATGACTTACTTTTTCAGAAGACTTATATATCCAATGAGAGGCTATACCTCTTTCAGCAAAATCATGCATTTGTTGAGTTCTAATCTGAATCTCAACTCTTTCATTTTTTGGTCCAATAATAGCTGTATGTAAAGATTTGTAATTGTTAATTTTAGGTGTAGATATGTAATCTTTAAATCTACCTGGTATCATAGACCATTTACTATGAAAAATTCCAAGTGTTTCGTAACACATTTTTACATCTTTAACTATAATTCTAAATCCTATTACATCAGTAAGTTGCTCAAGAGAAATTCTTTTGGTTTGCATTTTTCTCCAAATTGAAAAAGGTGTTTTTTCTCTACCTATGATTTTTGATAGTATTCCATTGTCATTCAATATTTGTTCAAATCTCTTTGAAATTTCTCTAAAGTTTTTTTCTCTTTCTTTTTTATTTACTGAAAGTCTATCGACAATAAGTTTTCTTGGGTCGGGATTTAACACAGCAAAAGACAAATCTTCCAGCTCATCTCTAATTCGATTCATTCCCATTCGATCAGCTAAAGGCGCATAAATTTCCATTGTCTCTTTTGATTTTCTTATTCTTTTTTGCAAATCTGGCACAGAGTTTATAGTTCTCATATTGTGTAATCGATCAGCTAATTTTACAAGAAGTATTCTTATATCTTTTGATGTAGCAATTATTAGTTTTCTAAAATTTTCTGCTTTAGAATTTATAATAGCCTTTCCTTCTAATTGTGAAATTTTTGTAACACCATCTACTAAATCTGCTACCTCTTTTCCAAATTCTTTTTCTACAGTCTTATATGTTGTTTTTGTGTCTTCTATTGTGTCATGGAGCAAACCTGTTGTAATTGTTGCGCTATCGAGTTTTAAATCAGATAAAATATCAGCTACTGCCACAGGATGAATAATGTAAGGTTCTCCAGTATCTCGTTTTTGAGGTTTATGTGCTTTAAGCGCAAAAATATATGCTTTTGATAAAGTTTCTGGATTTAGAAATTTATTATAAGATTTTACTTTATTAATTAAGTCCTTTTGATCAAGCATTTTTCATTTATATCAATTTTATTCAACTTTTAATATAGACTTCTTTTCGTCTTCTGGAAGATTTTTGATTAAAACATCAATAATTTCTTTTGTTATTGGATGTGTCCACGATGGTTGTATTTCTTTGAGAGGAAATAAAACAAAATTCCTAGAAGACAATTTTTTGTGTGGAACAGATAAACTAATATTATTATAGTTAAAATCTATTATCTGACTTTTGTAATCTATTATATCAATATCACATGTTCTAGGATCATTTTTAATTTTTCTTTCTCTTCCTAGTTTTTCTTCGATGAAAATTAATACAGACATTAAATCTACAGGTGGAAGAACAGTTTCTGCTGAAATAACTATATTTAAAAATTTTGGCTTACTTTTATCAGGATATGAAGGAGTTTCATAAAAACTTGATTTTTTTAAAATCTTAATTCCATACTTTTGCAGGTAAGAAAGGGCTAAATTAATATTAATAAACCTATTGCCGAAAACCGAATCCAAATTTGAACCTAATGCTAAAATAATCATAAAAATTAACTAGTTTTTCTAAAGTATCTTGCTTTTTCTCTGTCCCAATCTCTTTTCTTTTTAACATGCCTTTTATCGTATTGTTTTTTACCTTTTGAAACTGCTATTTCAATTTTTGCTTTACCTCCTTTAAAATACAATTTTGTTGGTATTAACGAATAACCTTCTTTATTAATTTTTCCTATAAGTTTATTAATTTCCCTTTTATTAAAAAGTAGTTTTCTATTTCTATTTGGATCGTGATTGTTATAACTAGATTCTTTATATGAAGGAATATGAGAATTGTGCAAATATATTTCACCATGTTGATCAGTTGCAAAAGCTTCAGAAATATTTGCTTTTCCGTCTCTCAAAGATTTAACTTCGGAACCTTTTAAAACTATTCCTGCTTCAAAAAATTCTTCAAAAAAATAATTAAACCTTGCTTTTCTATTATTTGAAATTATTTTTAAACCGCTCTTGGTTTTTTGTCTCATTTATCAAAGTAAATTGGCATATTCCATTGCTGATCTAACAGTTTTTTTTGTTTCTTCAGATACTTTAACCAATGGCAATCTTACTTCGTCAGTTGATAAATTTAGTAAACTTGCAGCATACTTAACTGGACTTGGGCTACTCTCTATAAATAAAGATTTATGTAGTGGCATTAGTTTTTCATTTATTTGTTTTGCTTTTGATAATAAATTACTGTTGTTTTTTGATATAGATGCCTCTTGAAATTCTGAACAAAGTTTTGGAGCAACATTTGCTGTTACCGATATACATCCTACACCACCTCTTAAATTAAAATCTAGAGCAGTACCATCTTCTCCTGATAATTGAACAAAATCTGGTCCCATTTTTTTCTTTTGTTCATCAACTCTGTTTAAGTCAGCTGTAGCATCTTTAACACCTATAATATTTTTTAATTCAAAAAGTCTAGCCATAGTTTCTACACTCATATCAACAACTGATCTTGGTGGAATGTTATAAATAATAATTGGAAGAGAACAGTTATCATTAATAGCTTTGTAGTGTTGATACAATCCCTCTTGTGTTGGTTTATTGTAGTAAGGTGTTACCACTAATGCAGCGTTAGCTCCTACTTTTTCAGCATACTTTGTTAATGAAATTGCTTCACTTGTTGAATTAGATCCAGTTCCAGCTATCACTGGAATTTTTCCTTTAGATTCTTTTACACATAGCTCAATAACTCTTTCATGCTCATCATGACTTAAAGTGGGTGATTCGCCGGTTGTACCAGCTGGAACGAGGCCACTAGTACCATTTTTCAAATGATGATGTATTAAAGAAATATAACAATCCTCATCAAGCTTGTTATTCTTGAAAGGTGTAATTAATGCTACAATTGATCCTTTAAACATAAATCTTTATAACATAGTTTAAAAAAATAAATCATCTTAATTTTATGAAGAATTTTCTTAATCTTTTTGTATTTTTTTTATTATTTTATCTCATTTTTACTGTAAAAACGATTGCGGCTGAACAAATTTTACCTCTACCTAAACCTACTATAGATAAAGAAACAAAGGTAAAAGTTGAAAAAAGTAAAAACATATATCCAGAAAAAAAACCAATAAAAAAAGAAGAAAAGATTGAAATAGCTGTAGAGGAACAAATTATCGAAAAAGAAGAAGTTTTTATTTATCCTGAAAAAAAACCGCTTATAGTAATAAAAAAAGTTGACAAAACTGTTCATAAATCGAAAGTCTTACCAAAAAAAGATTTTAAAGTTGCAAAAGCTGCTTTTGAAGCAATTAGTAATAATAAATGGCAAACAGCATTAAAAATATCCAAAAAATCTAGAAATAAGACAGTTTATAATTTAGTAAAATATCTTTATTTAATAAAACCAACTAATGCAGCATCTTTCTATGATTACGTTTCTTTCATAAATACCAATTCCGATTACCCAAGAATTAATAGATTGAGATACCTTGCTGAACATAAAATTAACCTAAAAAATAATTCCCCAATATCAATTTTAAAATGGTTTGATGGAAAAGACCCTCTCAGTGATTTTGGGAAAATAAAACTTGGTGAAATTTATTTAAAACAAGGAAATCATGAAGCTGGATCTAAATTAATAAAAGACGGTTGGATAAAAGCTAAATTATCAAAATCTGATTTACGATACTTAAGAAAAAAATATAAAAAGATTATTACTGTTTCTGATAATATTAAAAGAGTCGATTGGCATGCTTGGGAAGGTAAACATTGGGATGTACAAAGAATGCTGAGATACTTGCCTAAAGATGAAACTGCTTTGTATCGAGCGCGTCAATTGCTAATGAGCCGTTCTTATGGTGTAGATAATGCAATAAGTAAAGTACCTAGCAAGTTCAAAAATAATATTGGTTTGCAATACGATAGACTAAAATGGAGAAGAAAAAGAGGTAGAGTAGATTCGTCATTAGAAATTTTATTTAAACTTCCAGGTACACCCTCGGAATTAATCAGACCTGATATTTGGTGGAAAGAAAGAGCTATATTAACTAGATCATTAATTTACAAAAAAAAATATGCCTTAGCTTATAAGGTAAGTAATAATCATTCTTTATCTGAAGGACCTGAATATGCTGAAGCCGAGTGGATTTCTGGATGGATAGCTCTTACTTTCTTAAATGATCCTAACATGGCATTACAACACTTTAAAAATTTTTATAATAATGTTGGTTATCCTATTAGTTTATCAAGAGGAGCTTATTGGTTAGGTCGAACATATAAAGCAATTAAAAACCAACAAAAATCTGAAGAGTGGTTTAAAAAAGCATCTAATTTTATGAACACTTATTACGGACAGTTAGCTTATGTTGAAATTAATCCAGGAAAAGCTTTTGTGCTTGAAGATCTCCCAAAAGTTTCTAAAGATTACGAAAAAAAGTTTAACAAACATAATTTAATACAAACAGTACGTTTGTTACATGAACTTGATAAAACAAAATACGCAAAAGATTTTTTAAAATATTTGGCTACCTTAAACATAGATGAGGGAAGTGAGATTTTGGCTGGAAAGTTATCAATTGAAATAGGTCGTTATGATTATGCAATACAAATATCAAAAGCAGCATCATATGAAAAAAGATTTTATAATCAATTAAACTATCCTGTGATTAACACTCCAGAGATTGTTAATAAAAAAAGAATGCCTAAAGCAGAACTTGTATTATCTGTAATAAGACAAGAAAGTGAATTTGATCAAAAAGCAAATAGTTCGGCTGGAGCCCGAGGCATGATGCAGCTAATGACTTACACCGCAAAACTAGTAGCTAAACAAGCTAAACTTACATATGCAAAAAGTAGACTAACAAAAGATCCAAATTATAATATAAAATTGGGTTCTTTCTATTTAGCTAGTTTATTAGAAGAATATGAAGGTTCCTACCCTTTTGCTTTAGCTGCTTATAACGCTGGTCCCAAAAGAGTCAAATATTGGAAAAAAATAAATGGTAATCCGCAGAAAGGTAAAATTGATTATGTAAACTGGATTGAATTAATAAAATTTAAAGAAACAAGAAATTATGTTCAAAGAGTGCTAGAAAATGTAAATGTCTATAGATATATGCTTACAGGTAAACCAGTAACAATTTATAACTTTTTTGAAGATAAACCTCATTATTAAAATTTAATTACTTAATCTATTTTTAATTGATTTAAATAAACCATTTATAGCACCTAATGTTATAACATTAGATATAAAGAAATGAATAATTAATAATTGGACAAGATATATTTTTGTTTTTTTGTAAATAAAAAAGTAAAATTTTGAAAAAATTAGTAGATGAAGTAAAATAAATATTAAAAAAAAATATTTAAATATTATTATATGGGTAAAAAAATTAATTAAAAAGAACAATAAAGTAAAAAAAGCTGATATTGTGCCTAACGCTACTATAGGTCTACCAGTGCCTGAAGATTCAAAATTTTTTTTTATAAAGAAAAAATTAACCCAACTAGAGACTCTACTGTAAAATATTTTTATAGTATCATAAGCCTTAGGAAAACTATGACTTACCATAGTCTTTGGTGACATGATTATTTTATAATTATTTTTAGTTAAACGATATCCAAATTCTTCATTTTCATAATCCATCCCCCATTTAATTGATTCATTAAAACCATTCAAAGAATTAAAAACTTTCTTTTTAATACCAGCACATGCAGCATGAAATGTAGTGTATGGATAATCATGATCTTTATAAAAATAAAAATAATTTAGCAAAGCTTTATAATATGGAAAAATCCCAGAATTTAATGGTTTAAAATTATAGATACCTATTACAGCATCACAATTTTTAATTTTAATTAAGAAATTATCTATGCTGCCTTGAACTATTTCTGTATCAGAATCTAGAAAAAAAACATAATCATATCTAGCTTTTTTAACACCTAAATTTCGTGAAAATGCAGGTCCCATATTTCTATTATTTTTAAATATTATAATTTTTTCATTATTAATTAGGTTTATTTTTTCTTTTAAGTGTAAGAAATTTTGATGATCTGAAAAATCATCTACTAAAATAATTTCATAATTAATTTTTTTTGTATCCCCAAGCGATATAATGCTATTGACGCATTTTAATGTTTCTTGGCTATTATTATAAGTTGGAATAATAAAAGTTATGCCATCAATTGCCATTTTAAATATTAGATTTTTTTTCTATCTCTAAAATATGATTTTGTAGCAGCTTTTAGTATTTTTGGATAATTAGTTACATTCCATACTACAGAAGCAGCAGTAGCACATTCAAATGTGCATTTACATTTTGTATCTTTTATCCATTTATTAATTTTTTTACTTTCATTGGATTTTAATATTTTTCTTAGATTGTAGTTGTAATCTTTAATATTGCCTATTTTATCTTCTAAAATTTCACAAGGTAAAACATCTCCAGTTTCTGAAACTATAACTAATTTCTTGCCAGCGACACATGGGGTGACGAATTCATCATTAAATGCTACTTTCATTACATGGTCTCGACTTACGGAATTAACACCTCTAATTATATTAGAAAACAATCTACTTTCCCTGCTTCTTTCTATAGATTCAATAAAATCATTAATTTTAACATACTTATCTTTTGTTACATCTTTCAATTTATCATCAGGTATTTTGCCTCTAGCATATGTAACGGACAAATTGTCGAAAGAAAAATTTTGATTAAGATGTTTAAGAGTATCTAGAAGAGAATCTTCTGAATCTTTTGTAAAAACTGAATTGCTATCAATTACGAAATTTTTATATTTTGATCTCAAGTTAACAACCTCATTATAACTTTTAATAATTTTATCGTAAGATCCTTTAACTTCTCTTAATTGATCATGTTTTTGTCCTATGCCTTCAATTGAATAAACATGTCTAAAAAAGGTATTTGGAAATTTAGGGAGTACATGTTTATAAAATTCCATTATTCTATCTCCTAGAGATCCATTTGTAGGTATAGTCACATATTGTGGATTGGTATCAGTAATTAATGTATCAGCAATTTCGATAATCTCTTTTCTTAAAAAAGGCTCTCCGCCAGTTAATGATAATTGCATTAATGGACCTATTGATTTAGAAAATTTTTTAATCTCTTCAATCGTAAGTTCGTCTGGTTTTAAACCTTTGTCTATCTCGTCTCTATAAAAACAAAAGTTGCATCTGAAATTACATCTATTTGTTACATAAAAAATCAAATATCCTAATTGATTTGGATTTAGTGAAGCATTTAATCTAGAAGTTAAAGTTTTCATACTATGATAAATTATTATTTTTAAGCCAATTTACTAAAACAAAAATATTCCATATTTTTTTGTGATTGTTAACATGGTTATCCATATGAGGTTTAATAACATTCTTGTATAAATATTGATAGTTTAAAAAACCTGTTGAAGTTATAGTCGAGTCGTTTAGAACATCTAAAATTTGTGAACGAAGTTCATTCTTAATCCAATTTGCCATTGGAACTGTAAATCCATGTTTTGGAGCTTTATAAGTATCATTGCTGAGATTTTTTTTAAGAAAATTTCTTAACAAAATTTTTGATATATTATTCTTCAATTTTGTTGATTTAGGCAGCGTATTAGTAAAATCAAATAGATCAGTATCAAGAAAAGGACTTCTTGCTTCTATAGAATACTGCATATTAGCTTTGTCGGTATGATTGCATATTAAGTTGGACAAAAAATGTTTTTGATATTGAATTAAAAGCATATCATAATCGTTTTTAGATTTTATACTTTTGATTATGTTATTCACATAATCGTAAATATCTTGACTATTTAAATTTTCTTTACTGCTTAATAATTTTTCTATTTCTTCAGGCAAATAAGATGCTATCCATCTGGAATTACAGTATAATTTAGGGTGTCCAAAAGCTTTGCAAAATATCTTCATTTTATGTGCAAAGCCCATATAGTTATAACTGTCTGGAATGACTTGAGATATATATTTGGCAGATTGAGAAAAAATAAAAGAGGTATTTAACAACTTAAACAACCAATATTTTAGAAATGGTTCATAGCCCATTAACAACTCATCCCCGCCATCTCCACTAATTACAACTTTAAAACCTTCTTTAGACACAAAATTTGAAATATAACTTATTGCTATATAACCAAGGTCAGCTAAAGGTTCGTCAATACTATTTATGCTTTTGCTAAGTTCTGATATAAAATCTATATCCTCTAAATTATAAGTTGTAAGTTTTAAATCTAATTTACTAGCGGTATCTTTGGCCAACAAATTTTCATTAAATGTTTCATTTTTAAATTTTAAATTAAAAGCACTCAAGTTTTGATAATTTAATTTTTTTCGTGATATGCATGCAAGAGTTGAGGAATCTAAGCCACCACTAAGAAATAGAGCGATTGGAACATCACTTCTTAAGTGTAATTTTGTTGAATCTGTCAATTTGTCAATAAATATTTTATCATAATTTAATTGTTTTTTTTTATTTTCGTTAATATTTAATTGCCAATAATTAAATCTTTTAATATTTTTTTTTTCTAAATCAAATATCAAAAATTCGGATGGTAATAATTTATAGCAATTTTTTAATGGAGTGGTATCGGATATAAAAGAGTCATAATGCAAGTAATTAGAAATCGACTTAATACAAATTTCTTTATGTACTTTAGGATGCTCAATTAATGATGTTAATTCGGATGAAAAAATAAAATTACCATCTTTAAAATAATAAAAAAAAGGTTTCTGGCCGAAATGATCTCTGGCACAGAAGATTTGTTTCTTTTTTTTATCATAAATGGCAAAAGCAAACATTCCTTTAATTTTTTCTAGTAATTTAGTACCCCAACAAATATAAGATAAAAGTAAAACTTCTGTGTCACTAGTCGTATTAAATTTTAAACCATTTTCAATTAACAAATTTTTTAGTTCAACATAATTATAAATCTCTCCATTAAATACAAGAATGTAATTTTCATCTTCATCTTTAAACGGTTGATTGCTTCTTGAATTTAAATCTATTATTGCGAGTCTTTTGTGAGACAAGGAAACATATTCGTCTGTAAAGAAACCTTCTCCATCAGGACCACGATGAATTAGTTTATCATTCATTTTTTTTAAGATACTAATTTTATCTGGTAAATTACTTTTTGTATAAAATCCTGCTATGCCGCACATATAATTTATTGATTAAAAAAACCTTTCTTTAAGCGGTAGAAGAAAAATAAAAATTCTGGCAATGCAAGAAATATCTTTTTAATCATGCCATATTTAGTATATCCATAAATTCTAGCTTTATGTAAAACTGGAAAGACTTTTATTTTTTTAGCTCCATTAAATATGGAGATTATTGGTAAGTATCTATGGTCATTGTAAAACAAATTTTTTCTAGGAATATATCTAATATCAAAATATGCCAAACTGGAGGAATAGCTTTTTAATTTTATCCTAGTAAGAAAATAAATTAATTTATTATACATGAAAGTTAGAATTATCATATAAATCGAATGTTTCCTCAATTTTCTATCTGTTAATATAACCTCATATCCCTTGGAAATAAATTTTGAAAATCTTATTAAATAAATAGGATCATCTTGATTGTCTGCATCCATTCTAACAAAGCCTTTGCTTTTAAACTTTTTAAGATAACTTTTATAGCAATATGTCTGTCCAAGCTTAATTTTGTTTATCATCAATACAATTTTTTTATTTTTGCTCTTAAACTTTTTAACAATAACATTTCCTTTATCTGTGGATCCATCATCGATAAAGATTAATCTAAAACGAAATTTTTTAATTTTTTTTATCGTTTTCAAAATTTTTGGTATAAGAATTTGCAAATTTTGCTTTTCATTGTTAAATGGTATAACTAAATCAATATTTTTTCTTGGTTTATACATTTTTATAATATACTTATTAAAAGTAAGTAATAAATAGAATTATTATAACATGAAACAAATTCCTTTATTTAAATCTTTATTATCTAATAGTGATTACCTTTCAATGAAAAAGTCATTAAAAAGCGGATGGCTAACTCATGGCAAAAATAATCTTATATTTGAAAAAAGATTTAGCAAACTAGTTGGATCCAAATTTTCAATATCAATGAACTCATGTACTAGTGCTTTAGAATGTTCTTTAAAAATTATTGAAAAAAAAGGTGAAGTTATAATTCCAAGTTGGACATGGGTTTCTACTGCAAATGCTGTTATTAACACTGGGAACATTCCGGTTTTTGCAGATGTAAATATTAATTCTAGAAATATAACTGCTAATGAAATTAAAAAGAAAATTACAAAAAAAACTATTGCAGTAATAATTGTTCACTTTGGGGGTTTGCCTTGTGAAATGGACGACATAATTAAAATTACCAAATCAAAAAAAATTGATCTTATTGAAGATAGTGCAGAAACATTAGGAGCTACGTGGAAAAAAAAATATACTGGCTCGTTTGGTACTGGATGTTTTTCTTTTTTTCCAACAAAAAATATTACTACAACAGAGGGTGGTATGCTAACAACCAATAGCAAACAAACTTATGATAAAGTAAAAAAAATAATAGCACATGGTATTAATAAAAATAAAAAAAAATATTTTTGGCACAGAGAAGCAGACTTACCTGGGCATAACTATAGACTTCCAAATCATCTGGCTGCACTGGGAATTTCTCAATTAAAAAAATTAAAAAAATTTAATAAAAAAAGGAGAGCAATAGCAAAAATGTACGATAATTTTTTAGGTCAATTTCCTAAATTTTTTAGTATACAGAAAATTAACAATAGATTAACCCACTCCTATCAAATGTATACAGTTCTTGTTAATGCTGAAAAAAGAAAGAATTTTTTATATTATCTTAGAATGAATGGCGTAGATGCCTCTGTACATTTTGATCCTCCCCTTCATAAACAAAAATACTTAAAAAGATACTCCAAAAAACTGACAAATACAGAAATTCTTGCAAAAAAACTTGTTACATTACCAATATATCCTAATCTTAAAAAAAAAGAGATTAATAAAATATTTAAAGTTATAAAAAATTGGTATACAAAAAATTATAAATGAATACTGCATTAGTAACAGGAGGATTAGGCTTTATAGGATCAAATCTTACGAACCTCTTGCTTAAAAAAAAGATAGTTTCAAAGTGTGTTATATTGGATTCTTTTTCAGGATTTATTAATCCTTTAAAGGAAACTTATATTGATTTGCGAAAATATAGATTTAGAAATACCAAAAATATAATTATTGAGCGTGGAGATGCTAAAGATTTTAAACTTATATATAAAATATTAAATTTATATAAACCTAAATTTATCTTTCATACAGCTGCAGTACCTCTTGCTAAAATAGATAATCTAAATGCAAATGAATCAAAAAATGGTTCTGTAGATACAACTACTAATATTTTGGAATGTATAAATTTTTTTAAGAACAAAAAAAAATATGATATTAAACGCTTCGTATATTTTTCATCTAGTATGGTCTATGGTGATTTTAAGAAAAATACAGTTACCGAAGATGATAATCTGAATCCTAAAGAAGTTTACGGAACAATGAAATTGGCAGGTGAGATTGTTACAAAAGGTCTGTGTAAATTTTACAACATTCCTTACACAATAATAAGACCATCAGCTGTTTATGGACCAACAGATATGAATAACAGGGTTAGCCAAATTTTTATTGAAAAAGCATTGAGGGGACAAAAAATTAATATACAAGGTAAAAATGAAAAACTTGATTTTACTTTTGTTGAGGATTTAGCAAACGGATGTATCCTTGCTGCCACTCGTAAAGGCGGTCAAAACTCAATTTTTAATATTACTTATGGAAAAGGTGAATCTCTTTATAAATTTGTTAAAATTTTATCTAGATATGTCAAAAATTTAAAATTTAAGATCAAAAAGAGAGACAGCTTCAGACCAAAAAGAGGCACTCTATCAATAAATAAAGCTAGAAGACTATTAAATTATAAACCTCATTACAATTTAGAGAGAGGAATTAAAAAATATATTGAATTTATTGAAAGTATAAAATCTAGGTAAAGATTATCTATAATAAAAAAACTTATGAATTTTCTTATTATTTTTGTTCGATCTTGTAAAATTAAATACCATACCAATTAAACTGTGTTTATGATCGGGAACCTTGAAAGTTGAACTATTTAATTTGGTCCAACCATAAAATTTATAAAAATTCACTTTTTCTTTGTGACATAATAAAAAAGAGGATTTTTTTTTTCCCAAGATAACTTTATTATTAAACTTCATCATTTTTGATGCATAAAAAAAATTTCTAAACCTTCTTTTAATGATGAATGTTGCAAATAAAATATATTTTTTTTCATTCGAAAGTTTTTTTGAAGATGAAGAGTTAAAACTTCTATATGATAATGATGTATAACCAACGATTTTTTTTTTGAATTTAATTATATTATGTATGTCATTTGACATAACATATTTTAAAAACCATTTTTTTTGAGATTTGATACCAAAATTCCAATGAGAATCTTTTAAAGTTAAAATTTCGTTAATCATACCATCCGAAAGATCTGAAGTTTTTATTGATTGAAATATCATATTTATAAAAGTAAATTAAATTTATGTTTGAATTTTCAAATAATAATAAAAAATTAATTACATTAGCTTTTTTTTTCTTTTTTTTAGTAATAGGAATTCTCTCATACTCAGATTATGGAATATCTATAGACGAAGATAATACAAGAATAAGTGGTTTTGTCTCCCTAAAATATGTTTTGGAAATCATATCTCTCGAAAAAGGGCTAAAATTAAATGAAATTATTAATGTGCCTAACATTAACAATTATAATGAACAAGGTATTGGAGTTATTTTTGACTTACCAATGGCATGCATTGAATATTTTTTTAAAATTGATGATGCAAGAGAATATTACTTATTAAGACATCTTTGTAATTTTTTAATTTATTTTCTCTCTGTCTACTTTTTTTATCTAATTGCAAAAAAAAGGTTTGACTCTAATTTGATGGGAATATTGGCTGCAACTTTTATAATTATATCTCCAAGAATCTTTGCTGAAAGTTACTATAACAATAAAGATATCATTTTTATGTCTTTATTCATAATTTGCTTATACACGGGTATAAACTTTTTAGATAAACCAAATTTCCTAAATTCTGTCTTATTTTCTTTTACATCAGCTTTAGCTACAGATGTTAGAATACTAGGAATAATTTTGCCTATATTAATAATTCTTATTTATACAATCAAAGTTTCGAGAGAAAATGTCTTAAAGAAAGATTTTATTAAAATTTTATCAACTTTTATTTTTTTCACTATGTTTTTTATAATACTTTTTTGGCCTTATTTATGGGAAAATCCAATAAAAAATTTTTTTATAGTGTTAAGTAACCTAAGTAAATTTGATGTTGAGATATATAATTTGTACATGGGCAATTATATAAATGCTAAATCACTACCTTGGCATTATACGTTAGTATGGCAATTAATCACAATTCCTATTGTCTATTTAATATTATTTTTAATGGGTTTTTTATTAGTAGTTTACAGATTTGTGAAACGTTTAAAACAAATTGAGAATGAGGATTTTTGGAGAGGAAACAACGAATTATTAGATTTAATTTTTCTTGCAACATATCTTATTCCTATTTTTTTAATAATAATATTTAACTCAACATTATATGATGGCTGGCGTCATTTATATTTCATATATCCAAGTTTTTTACTAATAGCTTTATCAGGTTTAAATTTTTTAAGGATAATGTACTTTAAAAAAATTAAGAAAATGTTTATTTTTTTATCAATTTTATTTTTGCTTCCTACTCTGACTTGGATGATTAAATATCACCCACATCAATATGTATATTTTAATTATTTTGCCGGAAAAAATTTCAATAAATCTTTTGAAATGGATTATTGGGGATTAAGTAATTATCATGCATTAAATTATATAATAGAAAATAACAATGATTCTTTTTATGTAACAAATGTTGGGACTGGAGATCTAACAATAAGTAAAAATTTTGTAAAAAAGGAATTAAGAAACAAAGTTAATTTAGTAGATAATGAAAAAAATGCAGATTATATAATAAATAATTATAGAGATTGGACTGGTAAAATAAAAGATTTTGATTTAGTTATTCCCTCGAATTTCAATGTTTTTTATGAAATAAAAGTTGATGGAGTTTCTATCAACACTATATACAAAAAAAATGAATAATTTAAAATTTAACTTTAATTATAGATAAAATAACGCATTTCAATATTTATTAATGAACATTTCAGAAAACAAAGTTAGAAAAAAAACTATTGAAGATTTTGATAATCAATGGAAATTACAAGGTGATCTTAATGAAGATTACTGGGCTTCTGATGAAATTTTAATTGATCAGTTTTCCAATATATTCGCAAAAAATGAAGTAAAAAATAAAGTTATAGCTGATGTTGGGGCAGGAACAGGAAGAATAATACGAACTTTATTCAAATATGATCCTAAATTTATTTTTGCTATAGAGCCATCTCCCACTGGTCGAGCCGAGATCTCAAAAAACTTTATGAATAAAAAAAATTTAAATATAATAGCATCTGATGGTTTAAATTTTAAAACTGCTGAACCATGTGATATAATTTTTTCATTGGGAGTTATACACCATATTAAAAATCCAACGGATGTTTTAAAAAATATAAAATCTAATCTTAAGTCAAAAGGAAAAGTCGTTTTATGGGTTTATGGTTATGAAAATAATGAATTATATATATATGTATATAAGTGTTTGTCATTTTTTACCAAAAAATTACCAGATGGAATAGTGTATAAAATTGCTTCCTTGCTTAATATAATAATTCAACCCTATATATTTCTATGCAAATACATAAATTTACCAATGAAAAACTATTGGCTTAATGTTTTTAATAAATGTGGAATGCAAAAGAGGAGAGATATGATTTTTGACCAATTAAATCCTGCTTACGCGAAATTTTATAAAAAAAATGAAATTGAAAAAGAACTCCTAGATGCAGGTTTTACAAATTTAAGATTTCACCATAGACACAATTACAGTTGGTCTATTGTAGGTGAAAATAATTAACCAACTTATAACTTCTGAATGGCGGAGAGGGAGGGATTCGAACCCTCGGCACATGTTTCCACGTACGGTCATTTAGCAAACGACTGGTTTAAACCGCTCACCCACCTCTCCTTACGACCTATTTACCTTTATTTTAATTAGTTTTCAATTTAATGATAGCAGTAATTGATGAAAAAAAATACTTTCCAAGGAATTTTGTATGGTGCTAGCGGTTCTTTATGGTGGGGTACTCTAGGAGTACTTTATTTTAAATCAGCATCTTTTGCTGGACCAATTGAACTTGTAGTTCATAGAACTATATGGACTGCTTTTACTCTAATTATTACTACTTCTTTATTTTCTAAATGGGATAATTTTTTTTCCATTTTAAAAAAAAAGAGGGAAATTTTTTATTTATTAATAACAGGGATTTTAATCTTTTGTAATTGGTCAACTTGGATATATGCTGTTGTGAGTAACAAAATAATAGATGCGAGCTTTGGTTACTTCATGATGCCAATACTAAGTGTTTTTCTGGGTATATTGTTTTTAAATGAACCCTACAATAAACAAAAAATAATATCAGTTTTTCTTGTAATTATTTCGG
>Ga0310344_10001360_pt1 | contig 18698 bp, 13 predicted proteins | sample HC15DNA20200_MG_FD_203801 | JGI IMG/M metagenome (GOLD analysis project Ga0310344, IMG submission 203801) | Marine microbial communities from station ALOHA, North Pacific Subtropical Gyre - HC15-DNA-20-200_MG | ecosystem: Environmental > Aquatic > Marine > Oceanic | place: Pacific Ocean: North... | reverse complement strand
TGGACCATTCTGCTAATCTCGTTAAGCATTCCAGCTAGGATTCCCTCGTTGATCACGCTGCCGTAGGCTTGGCTCATGTCGCCATAGTTGCCGTTCCACTCGGCCACGGAGACCTGGTGCCCGTCGACCTCCTGGATGCTGGTGCCTGAGACTGAGACGTCCAGTACCATCGCCCTGTTGCCAGTAAGTGAGAAGCTGTCGCCGACTAGCAACGTCTGTGGGCAAACTCCCGTTTCTCTGGAGATATTGCCCGAGAAGATGGTTGTGGCATCTGGGGGCTGAGCGTACGAAATTACAGGGGAGTTCTCCGGGTACTCCTCCTCGACGGTCCCGTTGTCCTCGACATAGGTATAGCGGATTGTACGATTTGACCAATCCTCCTGGGGGACGACATACTCGAAGGTCAGATTGTGTTCGGCCTCCAGTTCCTCGTCTATCGGGCCTCCGAACGGTGTGGCAGATACATTGAACCATGACTCATCACGAATCTTGTCGGCCTCGAACTGTGCGCCCGTGGAGTTCTCAAAGACTCCGGACTCTACTATCTGGCGAACGAATCCGAAGCTGCCCTCCGCATCGCCATCGTACGTTCCGTCTACAATAAGGGTGTCAGCGACGGTCTCGCCTGCCTCCGACTCGAAGTGTAGGATAGGAATAGTCCCGTTCACCTCGATGAATAGGGGTTCCTCGGAAGCAACGAAATCGAAGTCTCCGCTTCCGAAAACCCTGGTGAACTGATCGGTTCTAATCCCTTCCTCCCACTTTTCTCTGAAAATAAGTTCTTCTAACTCGAATGAAAAGCTCTCCTGCAAACCGGATATCCTCATCGATGCGTTGGCTTCGATTTGAATGTCCTGCAACCTCCTGAATCCGTCCTCGTCCCAGGTTTCGAAGTATAACAGGAAGACTTCGCCAAATGCCCCCCCGCTACTCTCGTTGTCCCCGCCGTTAAGGGAAATCCATCCATCTCCTTGGAATCGCATCCTCTCTGAGACCTCTCCTTCTTGGAAAGACCTGAGCACGTAGGCATCGCTCACCCTAGCATCAATTGTGATACCCTCGCCCTCTTGGCCGCTCACGAGGAAGAGAGAGCCGGCTCCGGACATCTCGAAGTCCTGCCTGATTAGCTCGGTGCCTTCGTAGGTCTCGTTAAGCCAAATCCTGTCCAGCTCAAGATCTACCACCGGGCCCTCGGAGCCATTGGTGAGATCGAGGAATAGGCTTCCGTTACCGAGCTCGTTTGACTCCAGAATCGTCCCGACCCTCCGCTGCCATCCCCTTCCGTCGAACGAGATACCCTCTCCGTCCCCCTCCAATCCAGACATTGACCAGTGAGTCTCCCTGGTCACCTCGTGGTCGGCGATTGGCTGGTTCCAATTTGTAATGTTCAATTGCCTAGTACATTCTGCATCATCAGTGTTAACGGAAATTGAAATGGAGTCACCGAAATCAGGCTCCTCGGGCAGAATTATGTCTATCTCTCCTCCTGCGACGAGGGTTGAAGGGGATTGCCCGGCAATATCGATGCCATCCCTCAAATGGGCTACTGAGACATTGGCAATCCCTGGTGATGACCCGTTGGAGAATGGTGGTTCGAATGTCACTCGGTACCTGTGCAGGATACTTGGCACATAGTCGTCGGATTCATCCCAATACCAGTCCTCATCCCAGTCGACAAGAACGGTGCAAGAAATCGACTGATCTTCCTGGGCACCGGCCATATCCAGTGGGAAAGCCAATAGTAGGAAGGAAGCGACGGTGAGGACCGCAAAGCTGCGTGTCATGTCTATCTCCATGCATTCCGGCATTTCAACCAATGCCCGTCGTGGTGCTCGAAACTAGAAGAGCGGTTCCTCGTAATCGTCGTCGGCACCAGACCTCTCCCTCCATAGGTTGGCGGGCATGCCATCGTAGATATCGGCATACGGGTCCTCATTCGCCCGCTTCAGCTTCTCCGCCTCGGCGGCCTCTTTGGCAAAGTTCTCGGCATTGGGCTTGAAGCGCCAGTAGTGGATTCGCCACTCCCTGCCGTCCCACAAGACGGTTTCCTCGGACTCAGTTGTCAGGAGATCATAATCCTGCAACTGGTAGAAGAGGTTCCTATCTGTAGGCTCCAGTGCATTATCGATAATCCTGTTTGAGAATCCGAAGAATCCCAAAGCATGCTCCGCAATTGACTCGGCGACAGTGGTCTCCATGTCCATGTCGACCTTGCTCTTGATTGCCTGAGTTAACTGTGCCAGCGTAAGCCCCATGGTGTCCCACCCGTACCACGTTGGGGGCCGAGGTTATTTCAAACATCTTGCATATTGCTCTAATTCGACCATCCAGAGGTCCCGAAGCGATTAATCTGAACGGCCATTTCGCTTGCTCATGAGTGACACCGAAGGTCCTTTCTTCCTAGGCCTAGATGAGGATCCTTCCGGGCCATGTGACATTGTGATTCTACCTGTCCCTCTGGAGATTTCTGTGAGCTATGGAGGAGGCACCGAAAACGGGCCTCGTGCTTGCCTGGAGGCCAGTTCCCAAGTTGAGCTATACGATCCGTTGCTACCGAGCGAGCTTCCCTGTGGGGCACTGATCAGGACCGAGGAAGAGTGGGGTTCTGATGCACCAAGCCTCAGGGAGCAGCTAGACTCGATTAGGAGTTACGTAGAGCCGTGGATGGACGAAGGGGTGTTTCCCATTGTCCTGGGCGGGGAGCACGGCATCCTACTTCCGATAGTTGAGGCGATCCGCTCCCATCCGAAAATTTCCTCCATGGGGGACCTGACTATAGTTCAGGTGGACGCCCATGCTGATCTCAGAGACGAGCTCAATGGGGAGAGGCTGTCCCATGGTACCGTGATCAGGCGTTCTCTCGATGAGGGGGTCGGCAGGGTGATCCAAATCGGAACGCGGGCATACAGCGAGGAGGAGGCTTCTCTGATTGAGAACGATGACCGGATCGAGGCTTGGTTCGCGAGGGACCTGCTAGGTATTTCGGACGGCAGACTGGTGTGGGAGGAGATGATCGAGTCGATCTCGGGGATCGGGGGGCCCGTTTGGCTCACCTTCGACGTCGACGGCCTAGACGGTTCTCTTGTCCCGGACACAGGCACCCCGGTCCCAGGAGGACTGAGTCATTGGGCGGCAGTGGAGATAATCGAAGGCCTATTCGCGGGCGGGGCGGAAGTCATCGGAGCTGATGTAAATGAGATTGTGCCCGGAGAAGATCGTCTGACTCAATTCAGCGCTGCGCTAATCGCCACAAAGATTCTAGCCGCTCATATCGCAAGTCGCTCTTGAATCGATTATGCATCATCAAAATGTGCGAACGATTGTAGGTGTTGGCCCCTACAGCGGCGCTATGCGCCGCTTGGTTGCAGCATTGGTGGTTGCTTCGATGCTTGCTGTATCAGCTGCTCCTGCTGCATCGGCTCAGATTAGCCAACCGGATATTATCCAGGAGCACTGGTATCATTCCTACGCAACACTGACCTTGGACGTCAATGCATGGTCCGACGAATATCCAGAAATCGTGAATCTACTCGTCGTGGGAAACACCGAACTGGGTAGGAACCTCTGGATGCTGCAGATCTCAGATTGGAGTCGGGAAACCAAGCCAGATGGGACTCCCAAAGACGTGGTATACATTGACGGGGGGCACCATGGCAACGAGCATCTCGGGACAGAGCTTGCGTTCCTAACTGCGGAGTTCTACATAGAGGGATGGGCCGATGGAGACGAAAGCGTCATTGATGTTCTTTCTACTACGGAGCTCCACATCCTAATCATGCTAAATGCGGACGGGAACGATTTTGACACTAGGTGGAACGTAAACCAAGTGGATCTGAATAGGAACTACGACCATTACTGGAATACATGCCCTACGACACAGCCCGGTAGTAGTGCGTTCAGCGAATCAGAGACTCATGCAAATTCGATATACATGAACGAGGTTGTGCCTCATGCTGACCTGTACATCACCATGCACACAGGTGTGTGGATAATGCTCTACCCTTGGGGCAAGTGGCCCGAGCAGCCTTCTGACTGGGAATTGTTCCATTTCATCAGGGACGAGGTCAATTCAAACATCTCGGACATACCCATTCGCAATGCCAATCAGGGCCTTTACCCGAACTGCGGGACTAGTCGGGACTATGGGTATGGGGTGATGGGTTACCCTACCTTCACTTTCGAGACAGACGACGAGCAATTCCTGCTCGGTTCTGTAGAGTCGATCTCTGAGAGATTGGGAGAGGAGCTCGATGTTATGCAGTATCTAATCCGGGATGTTTGGTACTGGCGTGCTCGCTTAGTTGTCGAAAGCATTGTGATCAAGGGAGATGAAGTGGATTCCCATGTGGTTAATCTAGGCCGAGCCAGTACATCAAACGCCTCGCTACACTACACGGACGTCAATGGGGAGCTGCTGTGGAGTTCATCCCTATTCGGGGTGAATGCGACAAACGAGACAAAGGTGACCCTGGATGGTGGAAACCTCACCCTAGTCGAAGGGGGATCCTGGAGCATCAACTACCAGAAGCGTGTGATAGATGCCGCGATGTGGGTAAATGAAGTCGTGAACGAGAGCGTGATCGAGGAGAGGGCAGGGAGCTCGGGTTTCCTTCCAGCCCCATCTATGCTGATCGTGATTGTCTCCTTCGCTCTAGCAGCAATAAATAGGAGAAATGGCATATTTGAACATTAATTTATCTGCTCTAATAACTAATTCGGATTCCAAAGTGTGATTTTTCAAAGCAATTCTTTGTATATTACTACCAAATCGCAGACTTCGTCGATACTATGAATTGGTCCAATAACGAATTCGGTGAAGCCTGCGAACAACTGCTGATACCTCTCTTCAAGGGAGTCGGTCGCGCTCCCAACAACGCTCTTTCGGGGCTTGGAAGAAGCCAGCGCAATCTGGTCAAGGAGGCGATATCTTCCGACGAGTTCGAGGGCAAGAAGGACCAGAGGATGGTAATTTGGACGCCGGGTTGCAGAGTCGTTCTAATCGGGATGGGGGAGAAGGATGGCCTCGGGCACCGCCTGGCTCGCAACACCGGAGCTAGAGTGATGGCTTCCCTGTCGAAGAAGAAGGGGCTATCTGTCTGCGTCAGATTCACTTCGGGGTGGTCCAGCGATCGAATGCTCGACTTCGCAGAAGGAATGATGCTGAGGGATTACGAGTTCCTCGAGCACCAAGAGGTCGATGATGGGCACATAGCGGATCCATGGTCCATCCAGTTCCAATCAAGTCCTAGGTACCAGGAGGCACTATCCGAGGGGCTCTCGAGAATCCACTCAGTGGTCGGCGGTGTTCATCTGGCTCGCGATCTGGGCAACGAGCCAGCGAATGTCCTGTACCCCATGGAGTACGCCAAGAGGGTCCAGGAATGGGCCAAGGGCAAGGACAACGTGAAGGTCGAAGTGTACGACTGGGAAAAGTTGCAGGAGCTAGGGATGGGAGGTCTGATCAATGTCGGAAAGGGCAGCGACAGGAAGCCATGCATGGTCCTGTTCACGCTAAATCCGGATTCAGATGAGGGTGTCCAGCGACCATGTATAGTAGGCAAGGGAATCACCTTCGATACGGGTGGGATTTCGATCAAGCCGAGCAACGGCATGTGGGACATGAAGTACGACATGTGCGGTGCAGCTACCGTCTTCGGCCTGATGGAGTCACTTCACTCAACTGGATACGAGCGCAGGGTGAACGGTATCGCCTGCCTGGCGGAGAACATGCCCGGGTCTGGCGCATACAGGCCCGGAGACGTTTTCAAGACCTTCTCAGGCAAGACGGTGGAGGTTTTCAGCACTGACGCCGAGGGAAGGAACGTTCTGGCGGACGGCCTCTGGAAGGCAGGGGAGTTCGACCCAGAGTACATCGTGGACCTAGCGACACTCACAGGGGCGATAGTGGTCGCCCTTGGAAACCAGATCACTGGGATGTGGTCCAATGACGGGGAAGTAAGCAAGCGCCTGAAGAAGGCTGCCGAAAGCTCCGGGGAACCCGTCTGGAGGATGCCACTCAATGCACAGTTCCGCAAGTACATGACCAACTCCGCCTTCGCAGACATACGGAATGGCTCGATAGGGGGGAGGGCCGGCTCGTCAAACGCCGCGGCCGCTTTCCTAGAGTTCTTCGTCCCCAACAGGGGCTACGACGAGGACGCCGACAAGATTCCATGGGTACACCTGGACATCGCAGGCACGGCATGGGGGCCAGGTTCCAAGGCACGTTCGGAGGGGTCGAACCCATTGTTCCAATACGGGACCTCTGGGATTCACGTCAGGACTCTGCACAGGATGATTACGAGTTCGTGATTCAGTTAATCTTCGTCTTCTTCGGTGTCGACCACTTCGAAGTCGGCATCCTCGACCTCTTCTCCATCATCGCTTTCCTGTTCGGCCATCTCGGCAGCAGCTGCCTCGTATAGCTTGGTTGAGACGGAGTGCATTGACTGCTCCAGCTCGCTCATCTTCGCTTGTATCGCTGCCTCGTCGATTTCCTCCAATGGGATTGGGGTGTCATCCTTGAGAATCAGGGACTCTAGCTCGTCAAGCTTCTCCAGGACAGGCTTTGTATCCTCCTCAGATAGCTTGTCGTCTGCTTCTTCTATCATCTTGCGGGTCTGGTAGACCACGCTGTCTGCGGTGTTTCTCATCTCCACCTTCGCCTTGCGCCGCTTGTCTTCCTCGGCGAACTTCTCTGCGTCCTCGACCTTCTGCTTGATCTCGTCCTCGCTGAGCGAGGTCTGGCTCTCGATCTTGATTGACTGCTCCGTCCCGGTCCCGAGGTCCTTCGCGGAGACGTTGACTATGCCATTCGCATCTATGTCGAAGGTCACCTCGATCTGAGGAATCCCACGGGGGGCCGCGGGGATGCCCATGAGATGGAACCTGCCCAGGGTGATGTTGTCCTTCGCGAACTCTCGCTCGCCTTGCAGGACATGTACCTCCACGGCGGGCTGATTGTCTGCTGCTGTGGAGAAGGTCTCGGACCTCCTAGTGGGAATGGTAGTGTTTCGTTCGATCATCGTGGTGGTAATGCCACCCAATGTCTCGATTCCCAGAGTCAGTGGAGTAACGTCCAACAGGAGGACGTCAGTCACTCCTTCGTCTCCGACGATGATTCCCGCCTGGAGAGAAGCGCCCATGGCCACGGCCTCATCGGGATTGATTCCCTTGAACGGTGCCTTGCCGACTTCACTCTCTATTGCCTGCTGAACTGCAGGGGTGCGGGTGGAGCCACCCACAAGCAGAACCTTGTCGATGTTTCCTTTCTTGATTCCCGCGTCCTTCATTGCTTGCCGGGTGGGGCCCATTGTCCTCTCAACGAGAGAGGAGGTGAGTTTCTCGAACTTCGATCTTGAGAGGGTCATGTCGAGATGCTCGGGTTGCCCGTCCCTCATTGTGATGAATGGGAGGTTGATCTGCGTAGACATGGTGCCCGAGAGCTCTATCTTGGCCTTCTCGGCTGCCTCTCTGATTCGGCTCATTGCTTGGAGGTCCTTTTCCAGGTCAATCCCTGTGGACTTCTTGAATTCGGCGACCACCCAATCGATCACTGCCTCGTCGAAGTCGTCGCCACCCAATCGGTTGTCCCCACTTGTGGCCTTTACCTCGATCTGCGGTTGCCCGTCGACTTGGTATATCTCCAGAATGGATACATCGAAGGTCCCACCTCCCAAGTCATAGACCAGGATTGTTTGGTCCTCCTCCTTGTCGACACCATAGGCCAGAGCTGCTGCAGTTGGCTCGTTGATTATCCGAAGTACCTCCAGTCCTGCAATCCTACCTGCGTCCTTGGTCGCTTTCCTCTGGGAGTCGGAGAAGTAAGCTGGGCAGGTCACAACGGCTTGCTTGACTTCGACGCCAAGGTATTCCTCTGCGTCGGCCTTGAGTTTCTGCAGTATGAATGCGGAAATCTCCTGTGGGGAGTAGTTCTCGCCGTCTATGTCCTTGGTCCAGTCCGTACCCATCTCCCTCTTCACCGAGATTATCGTGCGCTCGGAATTCGTCACGGCCTGCCTCTTCGCGGTCACCCCTACCAAGCGTTCTCCTTCCTTGGTGAAGGCGACTACGCTAGGGGTTGTTCTGGAACCCTCAGAGTTGGGGATTATTACGGCCTTTCCTCCCTCTATCGTTGCTACGCAGCTGTTAGTAGTTCCCAGGTCTATTCCAATCACAGGTGAGCTCATTTTTTCTGTCTCCTTTTTCTAACTGCAACCTACTGCAGATCGAATGTAATGTCTAGAATTCCATTGTTTAGTTCCCAATTGGGCTGACCTTCTGATGCGCGAGGTAGCACTAGTGTCTTGAATGGCCTGATCTGATTGGTACGAAGCAGCTGAAGGACCTCCCCGCCACCAGTCAAACTGAGCTCGAGGTTCTCTTCGGAGACATCCTCTAACCGGGAGATGTCTATTGTCACGTGCATATTGCCATCTTTGACATATACGTCGGACTCTGGTATCGAGTTGTCTTCGGTCGAGTGCTGGCTCTCATCGATGTCCACTCTGGCCTCACTTGCAGATGGCTTGATGTGTATATCAACTCCCATCTTCTTGAGGAACTCTCCGAGGCCCTGGGGACCGCTGAGCATTGACTCCATGTTCTTCATGAACTCATCCTGATCCGAATTGAGGCCGAATTTTACCTCGCTCATGGACATCTTCTCGGGATCAATGCCCATCTCCTCGAATTGGGCCCTAACCTGTTCTACCATGGAACGGAGCATCTTGATGTCTACAGGCATTCCCATCTGCTCGAACATCCGAGCCATCTCCTCAATGGCCTCGTCATCAAATGCGTCGTCATTTCCACCGGCCATACTATCACTACTCAACCTCGAGTTGTATAGTGCGAGAGAGGAGTGGTATTTGAATCGAACGGATATTGGCAGGAGCTTTTCAGCGAGATAGCAGATGGGCGAATTGAAAACAGAGCCTATGCTGGGTGCATACATGGCAGAAAGCGATCACGATATCGCTTTACAGGACACTGATAGGATTCACGGAAGGAGTGCTCTGGTAAAGAACGTGGAAGCCGCATCTTCTCTGGCGGGTGCTATTTGCTCGACATTGGGCCCAAAGGGGCTTGACAAGATGCTTGTAGAATCAGATGGAACGGCGACAGTGACAAACGATGGGGTTACGGTTCTGGAGACGGCCCAGGTAGAGCATCCAACTGCAAGACTACTCATCGACGCTTCGTCCTCCCAAGACCGAGCCGCTAGGGATGGAACCACGACCACGGTTATTCTTGTTGCAGAGTTTCTTCAGAACGCATTGGAACTTGTGCGGATGGGTGTGCATCCATCAATAATCGTAAATGGCTACAGCATGGCATTGGAAGAGTCATTGGCTGAGATAGAACGAGTGGCGGAGGAAGCGGACGATTCGATGAAGTCCCAAGTGGTTAGCACCTCCCTTCAAGGAAAGTCGGATAGGGCCCTGTGCAAACTTCTCGCCGGCCTAGCAATTACTGCTGCAGATTTGCTTGCTGACGAAGAAGGCGGGGACGATATCGAGAGGCTGAGGGTGAAAAGGCTACAGGTCAAACAGGGAAGTGTTCTGGAAACTAGCCTAGTCAACGGCCTTATGCTTCTGAAGTCAAGGGTCGACAAGGCTACTTCGGACAAGTCGGAAGGTGGCCTAGTGGCAATCATTGACGGTGGACTAGAGAGTAAAAAGCTGGAGATTAATGCATCAATTGAGGTGGATAGCCCTGGGATTCTACAGGGATTCCACGACAGGAAAATTGAGTACGTGAATAAACGGGTCGAGAACCTAAAGTCCCTTGGGGTCGAATTATTGATTGTTAGGGATGGGATTTCAGATGAGGCGGTTTCCCTCCTTACAAAGGCGGGAATAACTGCTTACAGAAGGTTTGAGAGGAAGGATATGGAGCTCCTAAGCAACATCACTGGAGCTAAGTTGGTAAGGGATCCACTATATGTCTCGGCAGATGATATTGGAAGTTACTCTAGGCGTTTCGAGGAGAACATCGCTGACGTCAGACATACTCTGATTGAGGGTTCCGATGGAGGTGGGATGACCCTAGTCGTAAGAGGTTCATCGCCAGCTGTAAGAGAAGAGGCGGTTCGGGTCTTCGACGATGCCATAGGCGTGGCCCACAGAATGAATTTGAGGCCTGGAGTTCTTCCGGGAGGCGGGGCCATCCAGTCTCACCTGGCCAGACATCTCAGAGCCCATTCTCTTAATCAGACTGGCAGAGAACAACTGGCGATAGACGCATATGCTTCGGCATTGGAGTCGATTCCAAGAATTCTGGCCGAGAATTCTGGTAGAGATCCAGTGGATGTGATACTTGCGCTTTCAGCAGAACAACAAGAATTGGGGCCCTGGATCGGCCTCGATTTGGGACATGGAAAGAATCAGGACATGAAAGAAGCCGGTATTCTTGATCCGCTGTTTGTTGTCCGGCATGCCCTATCTGGGTCTACTGAAGCAGCGATTAGCGTTCTCAGAATTGATGACGTACTCTGGGCAAAGACTGACCCGAGCACACCCGATTGGAAGGATGATGAGGAATCCGAAGATTAGTCCCCGGAAATTCCTCGCAGCATTGCATCCACCATCTCATTGAGGTCATATTCAGGAACCCAACCCCACTCTCTGTGGGCGATCGATCCATCTATGGAATCGGGCCACGAATCCGCGTAAGCCTGCCTCTCGTCGGGAACAAAGTTGCACGTGAATCCCTCGACCCTTTCTGAGATAGCTTCGGCAAGTTCCTTCGCAGTGAATGACAGGCAGGATATGTTGTATCCTGCCCTCGAAGTCCCCAATGAGTCCGAAGAAGCCCGCATTAGAGAAATCGTGGCCCTGATCGCGTCGTCCATGTAAAGCATGGGCAGCCTTGTATCTGATCTTACGAAGCAGTCGTAGTGGCCCGAACCAAGTGCCGCATGGAAAATCTCAACGGCGTAATCCGTAGTTCCACCGCCAGCTGGAGCCTTGTAGGAAACTAGGCCGGGGTATCTGATGCCCCTTGTGTCTACGGAGAACTTGGCCAGATACTCTCGAGCCATTTCTTCACCAGATACTTTGGTCTCGCCGTATACGGTTGTTGGGTTCAACTCGGCATCCTGTGGTGCCTGCTTGGGGGAATCAGGGCCAAAAACAGCAATTGAAGAAGGGGAGTAGACACGGGTAAAGCAGGTTCTCGCTGCCTCGAGGACTGATCTGGTCCCCCCGATATTCACCTTCCTGCATAGTTCCGGGTTTCTTTCCCCGGTAGCGGAAAGAAGAGCTGCCAGGTGATATATTTCACCAATTCCATGTTCAAAGCATACCTGGGTCAAACTGCTATTGTCGAGAACGTCTAGAGTGATGAAAGGGCCATTAGTTGCTGAAGGATGGTCTTCTGATTCTCTTATATCGGTGGCAATCACAGATTCGGGGCCATGGGCCTCTCGGAGTGCCTCGACGAGTTCAGTTCCAATCTGACCGAGGGCCCCAGTAACCAGAATGTTGTCTCCGGGTGCGTCCGGCATGCCCTGCCCTAATTCAGACGATACTTGAAGGTAAAGAACAGGATGGCTGCCTTAGAATTGCCAACGTTGATATGCAAGGCGCAACGGCTTCAGACCCCGTTGGTGAGATGAAGTACGTCGTCGTAACGGGGGGAGTCCTGTCAGGATTGGGCAAGGGAGTGACTGCAAGCAGCATAGGCGTTCTACTGAAAAGCGCGGGACTGCGGGTCACTGCAGTAAAGATTGACCCTTATCTAAACAGCGACGCTGGGACAATGTCTCCCTTCGAACACGGAGAGGTTTTCGTTCTAGACGACGGTGGAGAGGTTGACCTTGACCTAGGTAATTATGAGAGGTTCCTCGACGTATGCCTGACCAAGGAAAACAACATCACGACCGGTAAAGTCTACGATAACGTGATTCAGAAGGAGAGGAGGGGGGACTACCTAGGGAAGACTGTCCAAGTCATCCCCCATATCACAAATGAGATTCAAGAATGGATAGAGAGAGTTGCCCACATTCCTAGCGATGGAAATGGGAAGGAGCCCGATGCATGCGTTATCGAATTAGGGGGGACTGTAGGGGATATTGAGAGTGCACCGTTTATTGAAGCCCTCCGCCAATTCCAATTCAGGGTTGGGGAGGGGAACGTCTGCTTCGTTCATGTTAGCTTGATTCCGGTGATGGGCCCTGTCGGGGAGCAGAAAACAAAGCCAACTCAACATACGGTAAAGGATCTAAGAGGTCTGGGAATTACGCCCGATATGCTCGTTTGCAGGTCAAAGAGCCCCCTGGTCGACGAAACTAGGCAGAAGGTGTCAGCATTCTGCCATGTATCTCCCGAAGCAGTTGTTTCGGCGCATGATGTTTCTAACATCTACCAGGTTCCAATAATGCTAGACGAGCAAGGAGTAACCAAGATGCTCTCAGAAAGACTCGATTTCAAGCTCCCTTCTAATAGGCCGCTTCTTGATGAGTGGAGTGAGATGGCAAACCACGTCGATACTCTAGAAGATGCAGAAGAAGTGCACATTGCTGTAGCTGGAAAGTACACTGATCTTTCGGACTCGTACCTGAGTGTAATTAAGGCACTTCAGCACGCATCTTTCAAGGTAAACAGGAAGCTTGTGATTGACTGGATTGAGTCCTCGAACCTTGATGACGATGCTAAGAAATCGGAACCCGAAGCCCATGCCACGGCTTGGAAGGAACTGAAATCGGCGGATGGGGTATTGGTTCCTGGCGGATTCGGAATAAGGGGGATAGAGGGAAAAATCAAGGCGGCAGAGTACGCTAGAATGAATGGGGTTCCATACTTGGGAGTTTGTCTGGGACTGCAGGTTGCCACCATAGAGTTCTGTAGAAACGTGCTTGGCATGGAAGGCGCAAACTCTACCGAGTTCGATGAAAATACCGAGCACCCTGCAATCGTCTTCATGCCCGAGATTTCCAAGACGCATATGGGGGGGACGATGAGGCTCGGAACCAAACCAACACCTTTCCTGGTAGATGACTGCAAGATGAGGAGACTGTATGGCGGGGTTAGCCATGTAGATGAACGGCATCGGCATCGATATGAGGTAAATCCTGAACTAATCGAGAGTATTGAAGGAAACGGGCTAATGTACGTCGGTAAGGACGAAACCGGGGAGAGGTGTGAGATAATGGAATTAGGAGAACACCCGTATTATGTTGGAACACAGTATCACCCAGAGTTCAAATCTAGGCCCAACAGGCCCAGCCCCCCATTCTTGGGCTTGCTAATGGCGGCGAGCGGAATGGAAGTCTAATCGACTGAAACAGGAAGAATTCGGGTTGTTCGGTATCCTTGCAAAACCTTGAGGTATCGCTTGGAGGAGAACTCAGAGTCTAGATCCACATCTCCTGTCTCAATTCTCAGAGCCCTTACAGAAAGCAACTTGGCAGGAGTGACGACTCCGAGAATGTTGTCAATTCCGACCTTCCGTAAGACCGCGGGAGACAATTGTAGATTACCGCGCCCAATAAGGAACCCTTGACCCCCCATTGGAGAAAGAAGCAATGACGAGACACCATTGTGAGCATCCAGGATTGAGAGGATTTCATCTTCATTTAGATCTGTTCCGACTTGAGAATCCCCAATTGTGGCATCAATTCCAAGTGTAGTCAAATCGAATCCTGATTCCTCGCCAATGGCCCTTAGTGTCCCTCCAGAGCCCCATAATAATAGGCGATCGTTTGCGATCATCGTCTCCTTGATGTGATCGGCGAGACCTGCCAGAATTTCATCTTCGGAGTCAGTCGGGATTAGTTCCTTCGAACCCTGCATCCACCTAGGAGAGTTTGGAGAGAATGCCTCTGCGTAGAGCCTTACTACCCACTCTCCTTTCCTGTAAAGCTCCTCATCCAGATCTAGGACCTCGGTACTGGAAACCAGTAGATCTCCCGAAATCCAAGCAGACAGGACTTCAGCAGCTGCCTTCGGGGAGCTAGCGAAGCATCCCGAATGCATCTTGACGCCCGACGGTATTCCTATTACTGGAAATGAAGAGTGCCCGCATTCTCCCAGTTCCGCAATAATGTCCCTAGTGGTTCCGTCCCCTCCGGAGTAGACTAGGATCTCTATTCCAGAATCCAGCAAGGTTTTCACTGCGGACCTGGTATCCTCTGCCGAGGTTCTCTTTCCCGATTCATGGACGACCATTAATCCCCCAATTTCGATACCATCTGGGATCCATTCTGTGCCCATTCGACCTTCGCTTGTGACCCAGGAGATTTGATCGAAGCCGGATCTGTGTATTCTGGAGAAATTCTCTAGCATCAAAGTAGTCCTCGGACCAGATCGATCCTCGGCGCCCATCGACCTTGCCTCGTCGGCCTTTCCATCGGATCCCTTCAGCCCTACTCGGCCACCCAAACCTGCGTCGGGATTGACGAGGAGCCCCAATTTCACATCGATGCGAAGACGATGGGCGTTATTATCGCTACATCCCTACTCGGAGAGGCATGCGAGTGGTGGTGGCGCTAGGAGGGAACGCGCTTCTTAGGCGTGGAGAGCCACTTACTGCGGAGAATCAGAGGAGGAACGTGAGAGTAGCTTGCAAGGCCCTGGCTCCAATTGCTGAAGAGAACCAGCTTGTCATCACCCATGGTAATGGCCCTCAGGTGGGACTTCTTGCATTGCAATCTGCATCTTATGAAGGGGTCGAAGAATATCCACTCGATGTCCTAGGGGCCCAAACGGAAGGAATGATTGGATACATGATCGAGCAAGAAATGGGCAATTTGATGCCAACCGAAACCGCCTTCGCGACGATCCTGACAATGGTTGAGGTAGATCCCGAGGACCCAGCCTTCAACAATCCTACTAAACCAATCGGACCGATGTATAGTGAGGGCATTGGCAGAGCTCTCTCAGAAGAGAAGGGTTGGGCAATAGCCAAGGATGGAGATGGATGGAGGAGAGTCGTTCCATCGCCGATTCCACATAGGATCTTCGAGTTGAGGCCGATTCACTGGCTACTAGAGAAGGAGACTGTGGTCATTTGTGCTGGAGGGGGCGGAATACCGACGTTATACAATTCTGAGGGTGATCTGGAGGGAGTGGAAGTCGTGATCGACAAGGACAGGGCTAGTGCCCTTCTAGCTAGGCAACTAAATGCCCGTCTTCTTGTTCTAGCAACCGACGCAGACGGGGTCTACACTGACTGGGGTTCGGAAAATGCGAAGAGGATAGAAAACACGACACCGGAAGAAATCGAGAAGTTGGAATTCGATATTGGCTCCATGGGTCCCAAGGTTGAGGCGGCCTGCGACTTCGTAAGGAGGACAGGTGAGAGGGCAGTAATAGGTGCTCTATCCGAACTAGAGGGCATGGTCAAAGGTACGGCGGGGACCCAGTTCACCATAGAATGAGGGCCTTTTCGGGATTCTGCGGACAAGGCCTTCATATCATCGAGGCGTAGGCGCGACAGAAGGGGTGTTCCATTGGCAATGGTATCGGTATCTATTGGTGAAGAAGAAAATCACGAGTATGCCAGTGGCATCAGTGTTGGTGAGGTTATCGCCAATGTGTATGGGAAGAAGTCTGGGGCTGTCGCCGCCAATGTGGACGGAGAGCAGAGAGACCTCTCCTTCGCTCTTGAGAGGGACAGCAGAGTTGAGGCAATCATGGGAAATTCGGAGGAGGGCCTGTACATACTCAGGCATAGTTGTGCGCACCTATTGGCTCAAGCAGTGACAGAAATTTACCCTGATGCGAAGCCGACAATAGGACCACCGATTGAACACGGTTTTTACTACGACTTCTTAATGGATCCAGTCGGAGATGATGAGCTTCGTAAGATTGAGAAGCGGATGAAAGGGCTAGTTAAGCAAAACCTGGCAATAGAAAGGGAAGAGTACGACAATGATTCGCTAAGAGAGGTTTTCGCAAATAATCCCTTCAAGCTTGAGATTATGGATGACAAGCTTGGCCATGACGTGGGTTCCTCGGCCTACAGGCAGGGGGACTTTGTCGATCTATGCAGGGGTCCACACGTAGCCAGTACCTCCCTACTCCGATGGTTCAAGCTTACCAGCACCAGCCAGGCATACTGGAGAGCAGATAGAGAAAGAGAGTCATTAGTCAGAATTTACGGGATGTGTTATTCCTCCAAAGAGGGATTGAAAGAGAGAGAGAGGCATATCCAAGAGGCTGCAAAAAGAGATCACAAGAAAATAGGGCGTGAGATGGACCTATTCATGATTGACGAACTTATTGGAAAGGGACTACCGGTATGGCTTCCAAACGGAGAGATTCTGAAGTCAGAGATAGAGAAATTCGCGATAGAAACCGAAGAGGCATATGGATATGTCAGGGTAACAACTCCCGTTCTCGGCAAGAGGGAGCTCTTCGAGACTAGTGGACACCTCCCCCACTATGCCGATGGCATGTACCCCCCGATGGAGATGGATGATGGAGAGTACTATCTCAAGGCCATGAATTGTCCAATGCACCATTTAGTTTTCACAAACAGCAAGCGTTCATACAGAGAGCTCCCTCTAAGGATTGCAGAGTACGGGACAGTTTACAGAAACGAACTCTCAGGAACGCTTTCCGGGATGCTAAGAGTTAGGATGCTAACGATGAATGACGCCCATGTGTACTGCACATTAGAACAGGTTGCAGAAGAAGTTGGGGCAATCATAAGAATGAGCGAGGAGTACTACGATGTATTCGGGATGGGGGACTACTACTATCGCCTTTCACTCTGGGATCCAAATGACAAGGAGAAGTACATAGATCAACCAAAGAATTGGAAGGCCACCCAAGACCACCTTCGCAGGATAATTGATGATTTAGGAGTGAAATACGTAGAGGAGACCGGTGAAGCGGCATTCTATGGGCCCAAGATTGACATCCAATACAGAACTGCATTGGGAAGGGAGGAGTCTGTAGCAACAATCCAGCTAGACTTCGCTGCAAAGGAAAGATTCGGGCTCTCATTCATGGATGAGACCGGAAACGAAAACGGGGAGGTTTTCGTTATTCATAGAGCACCACTATCCACTCACGAGAGGTTCGTTGCATTCCTCTTGGAGGAATGGACAGGGAATCTCCCAACCTGGCTTTCACCGATTCAGGCTCAGATAATCACAATCTCTGAGAAGCACAAAGAGTATGCACAAGAAGTGAGGGGTGCCCTCGAGTTGGCAGGAATCAGGGTCAGGGTTGACGACTCGGACAATACCATTGGAAAGAAGATAAGGACACATCGAAAGATGCGTCCTGCATACATGGTAATACTGGGGGATGATGAAGTCAAAGATGGTGCCGTTTCAATTCGAGCCAGAAACGGCAATCAACGTAACGGAGTCCCCCTTGAAGAATTCGTAGCAGACATTTTCGCCGAAATTTCCAACAGGAGCAAGCATCTCTCAATAGTCGAGTGAACTATCAATACTGAGTCCCGCCTAGGACTGACCAATCATGTCCGCTGACGATGTTGCGCGCGATTCTGAAAGCGTTCAAGCAATGCTCTCAACGGCTCGTTCGGTAGTTAGGACTTGTCTGCAGATCCGAAGAGAGGAGGATGTTCTGATTATCACCGATCCAGAGACTTCGGAAGTTGGCCAGGCGCTTTACGAAGAGGCATCCCGAGTCACAGACCGGATTCTTCTAGTGATGATGCCCCCGACTCAGAAACCTGGGAAGGAGCCTCCCCTGCCTGTATCAGACATCATGCGTAGGCATAGGGTGATACTGATTGCTACGAAGAACTCGCTATCCCATACCCGAGCCAGGCAGCAGGCTTCGAAAGAGGGAGCGAGGATTGTATCAATGCCTGGAATAAATGACGAGCTATTCGAGAATGGTGGGATGACAGCAGACTACAACGCACTTCAGAGGGAGATTAGCGGAATGGGTTCCGTTTTTCGAAGGAAAAGGAGAGTCAGGGTCACAACCCCCTCGGGAACGGACATTGAATTCCGAACTGGCGGACGCTGGGTTCTCGAGGACAATGGAATTTGTAACAGACCCGGGCAGGTTTCCAATTTGCCTGCCGGGAAGGTTTTCGTTCTGCCCAACGAGGGCACCATGAACGGGACAATTGTCATCGATGGTTCTTGGGAGGGGAGCCTTCTGGATGACCCATTAACCTTCAAAGTCGAGGAGGGTTTGGTTGTCGAGGCCTCTGGAGGTGATCTTGCAGCGGAGATAGGTTCCATTTTCGAGTTGGCCAAGGCTAGTCTAAGGGGCGCGAGAAGAGAATTGGTGTGGACCGTTGCAGAATTCGGAATAGGAATGAATCCTAAGGCCCTCAATATAGTTGGGAATAAGCTGGAGGACCAGGTCGTACGGGGATCTGCGTACTTCGGATTCGGTGACAACACCCATCTTGGCGGTTCCGCTAGGGTCGGTTTTCACCTCAGGGGAGTGATGAGGGATCCCAGCGTTACACTAGAAGATTCGAGTCTAATCAATGAGGGCAAAGTTGCAATTCGATAGGTAGATGGAATGAAAGCTATTCTCTGGTGTAATGGTGCAAATCCAAACTCTTCAATTCTGGATGAAGTCCTATCGAATGATGCTGAGGTATTCGGAGTAGACGGAGGGGCGGACAAGGCTGCCGAAGAAGGAGTGGTCGTCAGTGAGATATTGGGCGACCTTGACTCAGTAGATATCACCAGATGGGAGGGTAGGGTCACGGAACTGATTGACCAGAACAATAGTGATCTGGCAAAGGCG
>Ga0310344_10001359_pt1 | contig 18698 bp, 16 predicted proteins | sample HC15DNA20200_MG_FD_203801 | JGI IMG/M metagenome (GOLD analysis project Ga0310344, IMG submission 203801) | Marine microbial communities from station ALOHA, North Pacific Subtropical Gyre - HC15-DNA-20-200_MG | ecosystem: Environmental > Aquatic > Marine > Oceanic | place: Pacific Ocean: North... | reverse complement strand
GGTTTACGATATTTTTATCAAGGAATTCAGGTTCTCGTAATATATCAATTGTTGCAGTTAATTTCGTTGAATTCATCCATTTCTCTAAAGGCAAAGAGAAACCCATTTTAGGACGATAAATTAAGTCGTGTGGCAAATATTTACTTGCTATTTCTTTTAGTAATATTTTCAACTGTGCTCGTGAAATTTTGTATTTTAAAGGCAATGAATTTGTAAATTCAATTAATCGATGATCACAGAATGGTACCCTACCTTCAATTGAAGCAGACATAGACATTCGATCAAATCGCATTAATAAAGGAATTAGTGAAGTAAATTGATCGTATTTAGGTAAAGATGTTTCTGGTTGTAAGTTATGAGTTTGTATGTAATTCAACCTTTTTTCGACTAAATCATCACTATTATCGATCAGCATATTTTTTAGTATAGTCTGAGAATTCTTTATGAATAATTCACTAAAATCTCCTTTAAGAGATATAATATTTTTCAATGTTTTGAGTTTTCCAATAGGTGGTAATAATTTTGTTAGTCCTGGAACTTTATTAGTTAGATTAATAATATTTTTGTGGGCTAAAATACGATATTTGGGGTATCCTAAAAATGTTTCGTCAGCACCTTCACCGCTTAATAAGACAGTAACGTATTGCTTTGCATATTTTGTTAATTTCATTATAGCTAATGAATTTGGATGGATTATTGGAAAATCTTCATGCCATGTGGCTTTATTTAGGTAGTTAATAAAATCTTCTTCATTGAATTCTATATTATGGTGAGTTATTCCATATTTTTCTGCTACTATTTTTTGGTAGTAGGATTCATCGAATTTATTTTCAGGAAATGAAATAGAAAAGGAATGTAACTCTTGTTTTTTGAAATGTGTTTGGATGATTGCAGCTATTAAACTTGAATCTACTCCACCACTTAATTGTAATCCAATTTCTACATCACTAATTAATCGATATTTGATACTACTAATGATTAAATTCTCTGCTTCAGTTAGAATGTCATCGTATTTTTTAGTAGTTTGAATGTCCAGTGATGAATTATCTGAGGCAAAATAGTTTTTGGTTATGAGCCCATTTTTTTTAATAGTGATATTTTCTCCAGGTAAAACAGAATGTAAATTTTTTATAGGAGTAGCATTCCCTACAATGGATCTAAATAATAGGATTTCATTTATTTTTTCTCTGTTCATTTGTAATGGATGAAGAGATTTTAATGCTTTGGGTTCACTAACAATTATTATTTCTCCATTAGGAGCTGTAAAATAATATAGAGGTTTAACTCCTGATTGATCTCGAAAAAGATGAACTTGATTAGTATTTTGATCGATAATTACTGAAGCATACATGCCAATAAATTTTGTAAATGCATTGTTTCCCCAAGCATGAAAAGCTTTTATTATTACTTCAGTATCTGTATTAGATTTGAAAGAATACCCTTTTGATTGTAATTCAGACCTTATTTCCTTAAAGTTATAGACTTCTCCGTTATGGAGAATAAATTGACCAGGTAAGCCTTCCATTGGTTGGTGTCCATTTTTTGATAAATCTAATATTGAAAGACGATTAAATCCTGCCCAAAACCAAGATTTTTTTATAAATCCAGAGTCATCAGGGCCACGATGACGCATTGAATCTAAGGCATTGAATAATTTATTTTCAGTTGATTTCTGGTTTATACAGACTAATATTCCACACACAGGAGTATTATCGCTCCTTTTGTTTCTTAGTAATTGTCCAAGGCATCATTATATTTACAATTTTCGATGTTTCTTCATTACGTTTATCACTAATTTCATTGCTTAATATACCTAATGCTGTTGTTATAACATCATGATGACTAAAGCAGTTAAGTAATAGCCATCGAGATAATAAACGGTTTTGAAATCTTGATTGGACCTTTTGTTTAAAAAGACCTGTTTTTTTGATAAAAACTTTAAATAATTCACTTAATATGGTGAGGAGAGAATTAGTTCCCCATCCTAGCATTTTTTCATACTCTTGAGTAAAGATTCTAATTGATGATTCATGCCATATCGATTCTAGTTCATTTTGTTTTGTTAAGGGCTCAGTACATAAAGTTAAATATTTTTTTCGTGATTCAGAATTTGTAATAGGGGAATCTAATTCAATAGTTCCATCAGTGTTAATTTCATGTTGATGTATCGAAACTGAATCGATACTAGTGTTTTCAAAAGTTATTGAACAGCTTAGTCCCCAATCATAATTAGATCTGTTTTTCCAACTGTTGTAATGTGGAGTCCAAAAGCTTCCCATTCCATAAAAAATGTAGCCATCTTTATATTTTTCGTAGCCTTGTGGCATATGAGAATGATGACCTAAAACTATAGAAGCACCATGATCAACTATTGATTTGAATATATCTTGTCTTTGAGGTGATGGCCAGGGGATCCATTCTTGAGCTGAGTGGATAGTTGTAATTAGCACATCACAATTATCCTTAGTTGTTTTGATTTTTCTTAATAATTCTGGGATAGATGGAGTATATACACCACCGTTGTTATTAGTTGCACTTCCGAATTGACGTTCTGCGAAACCAAGTACCCCTAATTTAATATCATTAAATTCTACAAATAATGGTTCTGATGCACTATCATAGTTAGAGCCTGCTCCAATTGTATGGATATTTGAGGAGTTCATCATTTTAATTGTTTCCGAAATACCACTTATACCAAAATCTCCCATATGATTATTGGCAAGATTTACACATTTGACGCCATGATTTTTTAAAAACATTGCTGAATTTGCTGCTCCTTTTAGGAAAGGACCAATTTTAACTGTATGTTTTTCGGAAGATGATATGGGTGCTTCAAAATCAATCAATGAAAAATCATGTGATGAAATGAAATCTTTTATTTTAGGAAGTAATATTTCATCCCATAGTATTGGATTTTGTGGAGGTGATAGTGGCATAAAATCACCTGCACCGAAAAATTTCCATTTCATGACAACGTATCCTTATAAATTTTTTTATTCATCCTTGATAAATTACGCGAGAGAATGAATTCAAGCTCTGAGACATTAAGGAAAGGTTCTAAGTTTCGTATTTCGTTCCACTCAATATCATCTTGAATTGTACTTATGGTTTTAGAATTTGAGTTAGGTATAATTGTACTTTTGAAGCCTCGGATATTAGATTTGGGATTATTTTTTATAGATGTAGGGTTAGTATGTTGCTTTAAATGATTCAATATTTCTTGTAAATCGATGTTTTTTAATAATTTACTGTCTTTTATTAAATTAAATGGTATAGGGAAAGGATTGTCAAAATTAACAAAGATTTTTTGATTTGATTTAATGTAATAGAAAGTGAATGGGTGATTCATTAGGTTTTGATAATCATATACTTTAAACCATAGAGTAACTAATGTGACATATTCGTCTTTATCAGAGTAAAATGTATCTGAAATTAAATCTACTAGTATATTTGCTGTAGTTTTAGTGTTAATCAGTAATAATCCGAATAATTTTCTTACATTAGCAATATGAACTGACTTAAGTTGTAAAGTTATTTTTGCAATCCGACGTTTAATTAAATCGATGATATTAGGTTCGTTGATTACAATTTCTTTTTGGCAAGATATATCTCGAGGGTAACATGTGGTTTGTTCTTGTTTTTTGATCAGTAAAATATCTATATTTTTTTTAAGTGCATTTGCAATGTGCAGAAAGGCTGAATCGACGATTCCAATATAACCTGCATGATTCATTAGTACAGCAGAAACTTCAATTGATAGATTGGTGATGTCAAAAGACTTATTAATTATGAATATATTATCTTTGTATATGTCAGGCAGTGTTGATAATATTATTCTAGACAACTTGTTTTTAACTAGATCAGTCGAGTGTGTATGTAAGAATGCATACTTTCCCTTTTTAAGTTGGAGTTTATCCATTAATTGTAATGCAGTTGATTTAGATTTTTCATCGATTGGAAAATCATATTGATTGTTATTGTCCAAAGTAACAGATAATTCAGTTGCTGTTAAATCAACTTTATGTAAGAGTTGATTTTTATCTTGTTTATGTAATACCCATCGAATATCAGTATAATTTTCTAATTTGGCTATTTCTGATACATTTTTCCGTAATAAATTTAATCCAACATCATAGTTATTAGAAAAATGAGGATTATTCACAAGGTATATATCATTAAAATAAGATAATTTATGTACAATCCCTGAATGCCATGCTCCTGATTGTACTGCAATACCGATTTGTGCATTTGGGAAATTTCGTCTTAATGCTCGAAAGGCAGGAGTTCCCATAATGACATCTCCAATACCATGGGGGTAAATAACTAATATTCGTGAATTTGAAATATTTCCCATACTATTATCCTATTGTTAGGATAATAGTAATAATAAAAATTAATCTTTAATAGTACAAATTGAGATACTATTAATACCATTTTTTGTTAATGGAAGGTGAGAAGTCTCTATCCTACATGATTCAGTCGATTAATAATTTGTGTTTAATCAAGCATTATCATTACTTGTTTTAATATCCTTATTATTTGTAAAATTATTATATTGATAGTTTGATACTAAATCGATTGGTAATGAAACAATAGAATGACAAATGTGATTTATCTGTATTATCGTAAGTTTGAAGAGTTGGACATTGAATACTAAAACCAAAAAACCACGAATAGTTGATTTTACGTTTTCAGGCACCCTTGGTGATGCATTTCTAGTATTATGTAAATTAAGTGACTATCATAAGAATACAGGACATAATGTTAGGCTACACAGACAAAGTGAATTTATTGAATTTGATGATCCCATTTCCAAATTATGTTCATTGTTCCCATATGTGGAGTATGTAATTCCTTCCACATATTTTGATTCTAAATCTGGCTTAAAAAGACCTTCATTTAATGGTGATTATATAAATACCACTATAAGTGGCATTTCAGCTAAAGAGTTTCCACATGATCCACAGTATATTGATTTTGATCCATATCCTATTTTAGACTTAAATCCTGCTTCATTTCCAAAAACTTCCTTAAATATTGGAATTCAATTACACACGGGGAAATTAGCTACAAATTATAAAGGATTATCGATTGAATGGATAAAATCTGTAATCACTTTTTTAAATATTCATTTTGATAAAAAAATAGAATTTTATATATTTGGTACTGGTGAAGGATATGATGATAAAGATTTAAATGAATTATTGAATCTTCCGAATACAAATTTTTTAGTAGGAAAAACTTCTTTTGTTGATTGGGTATCTTCTATTGTTTCATTAGATTTTTTTATTACTCCTGAAGGTTTTTCATCATATGTTGCTATGTCTCAAAAAATTCCATCATTAGTCTTTTATACTTCTGATTTAATTTTACTTGGTATACATGATAAATGGAGAAATAGTAGTGTGTTCATTGATGTGGTCAGACATGATATTTTAAGTAAAGCCTATAGATATTTAATGAGATTAATAAATAATAGGTCACAATTTTGGTTGAGATTGGTTCCTTGTTCTGCTGGATTTGTATTGGATATAATTAGCAACAAATTAAGAAAGATAAGTTAAGGTTGTAAGTAAAATGGTATTTAGTATATTTAAGAATATTATTAAAAGTGTTTTGCCAGCATCTCTTTGGTTAAATTTAAGGTTGTTTCGAGAGACTAATATTAACCGAAAAGTTGCTAAAGACTATATTAAGCAAATGCTTAATGATAAATCCCCCATTACTACACAAATGGATCAACATATAATTGGTGCATGTGATGTTTTTGAATATAAATCAATTCTAGAAGTTGGTTCAGGTGGTGGGCGATTATCCTATTGGTATTTATTCAATAGAAAAGATTTTTCGGGAATTGAGCCTGATATTTGGTATAGAAAATTAGTAAATAATTTCTTTTATGACATGGGGTTTGGTAAACATAGAATTCAAGATGGTGATATCCATAACATTCAATTTGATGACAATGCTTTTGATATTGTTACATCTAATGCTGTAATTGAGCATATTCAAGACCCAGTTAAAGCAGTAAATGAACTTTTTCGAGTTGCTCGTCGTGGATGTGTTATTACTTTTCCTTATGGTCATGAAGCTGATAGTCCAGATCATATTCAGCATTTTTATGAAAAAGATGTTGAAGAACTATTTTCAAGCTATAACTATGAATCAAGTATTGTATATGATAGACCCGATGGTAATAGATGCTACTTAGTTATTATTAAAAAGTTAGGATCGGTATGAATAAGGAAAATAAAGTTATTAACTTTTATCGGAGTAAATTAAATTAATGCTTAAAAGTTATATTACATACTTATTAGAATCAACTTCTTCAAAGATTTATTTTTTTCTTGACAGGCCTTTATTTTGGATTGGAAAATTATTAGTTAATCGCCCACAATTCATACCCAATCCATTTCTCGATAAAAGGTCAATGGCAAAGGAATTTAAAGAATATTTTTCAGAGTTAGCTCAATCACCTGAGCAAATTATGCATACAAGATGGAAAGAGGCTTCAATTAAAGGTACCAGTTATCTAGAATTTCTTCATGTAATTACTAGATTTACGAAAACTAAAACTATTATAGAGATTGGTAGATTTAATGGGAGAACTTTAGCTCAACTTGCTAGTGCTATGGCAGAAAATGGGAGTGGGGAAATTATTTCCATTGACCCTTTAGAAATCATTGGAATAAGTACTGATTTTACATCAAAGGCTATTGGTTCAAGTGTGAAGAGCGCTGAACAAAATTTTAAAGGAAAAGTTGACTTGAACCAAAAGTATGCACCGCCTTCTTTATTCACAGCTTTTAAAGAACTTCGTGATTATATGAATATTGTTGTAGGTTATTCGACTGATCAAGATGTTTTGTCTTATGTGGAAAAACATTGTGGGTCTGAGGAATCCAATTGTAAATTATTATTTATAGATGGTGATCATACTTATGATGGTGTTCGTAGAGATTTTGAACTTTATAGTCCATTTATTTCTGTAAATGGTTATATAGTGTTTGATGATGGATGTGATCCCAAATGGGGTGTTCAGAAATTTTTAAGTGAACTTGCTAATGGGGAGCATATGGGTGATATGCGTTTTATTGGAATTGAAGCCTATTATCCGCCATATTTTGATGGACGTATGAATACAGTAATTTTAAAGCGTATAGAATAACACTTTAAATGCAATTGTTATTGTTGAACAATTTCAATTAAAGAAGTCATACGATGTTTCCAAGTATATTGGGTATGAGTTCGGTTACAACCAGCATGTGCTATTGTAGTTCTTTCAAGTGTGTTGTTTAGATAATATTTAATTTTTTCCAGAAGTTCAAATTTAGTGCTAAAAGATTCGAGTTCTTTTCCAATTTCAAATGCTTTCGCTAAATCTGTAGAATCTTCACTTATCAAGAATGCTCCACATCCAGTAGCTTGATAAACTCTAATAGAATATGAAGGTAGTCCTTGAGAAAAATTTAATACTATAGCTGATTTTCTATATAAATTTGCTAAAGCTTCACCATATATAGGCTTGTTGTTCCACCCTTTTCCATAACATTTAATTGGTACTTTATTTTTAATTAGAAAATTAACTAATTGAGTTCTCTTTTTTGTTTTTGTTCCTACAAAAAGGACACCATCTTTTTCTAGTGTATTATTTTTTGGGATAGGGTAGAAAATTTGATTATCAACTCCTTGTCCTAATAATATTGAGTTAGTATTTGTTTTAGAAAAATGTTTTACTACATCTGATGAAATCGAACTTGCCCAAGTACAACGATTAGCATATTCTTTTGCATTTATATTTTTAGCAACAAATAAAGGGTCCATAAAATAATACCAAGTTGTAGCTACATTTGTAGCATTACTGATAGTTTGAAAATTAACAGTGTCAGTTTTTGAAAAAAGTACCAGGTCGTATTTTTCAGAATTTAAAACACGTTCTAATGAATCATTCATGGCTTTTCTACCTTGAATAGAAAAATAAGGGTTATATAAAGAAGATCTTGTAGAGAAACGACGTAAAAGACTATATGGTTTTTGTAATAGTTGCTCAACATTTTGAGTGATTCGTTTTTCATTCTTTGAAAAATCTCTACTAATTGTTCGATAATTAAAATCTATTACGTGGTGCCCAAGATTTCTTAACTCCTTAGCCATTGATGTATTACTTGATGAAGGAACATCAATAACACCAACAAAAAGTATTTTCATTCTTTTAGTTTTCATTAGAAAGTACTCATGACAAATTGATTAGTTGTTTAACTTTGCTTTCATTTATTGCAGTATATAGTGCTAAATATATATTTACCTGAATGCTTCTATACAAACACTTCCCGTAGCTCTTTCTGAAAGATCAAGGTTGCCATGGTTTTTAATGTTAGTATGGCCAGGCTTCATGATTTGAGGATTATCGAAGCCTGCAGAAGTCAATAATTTTGAGAGAGAATTTTCATCATACATCCATTGATGGTTACGGCTACCTAGAAATAAATATTTAATTTTACTTTTGAGGGTAGGGTATTCTTCAGTCAGTAAGGTGTTTTCAATAAATGTGTCTGCATCTTTCGATTTCATGTAATTATTAACTAAATATTTTATGTCAGGGATTACGGTTCTAATAATGCCGTTATTTTTTAGAACACGGCGTGATTCTTTAAGAAAATTAATAGCATCATTTTTTGTTAGATGTTCAAGCATATGGCAGCTATAAATTACATCAACACTTTTATCAGCATGTGGAATATACTTAGTAGCATTTGCAAAAAATACACTAGAGTGTTTTAAAAAATTTATATATTCACGTTGAGCTTTAGATATAAAACCTACACTACTTAATATGTTATATAGTATAGGTTGTTTTGATAACCGGATAGAAAAAGAGTTATCATAATTAAACCAACCTTCTATAGGTGTTGAACCACATCCGATATTAATTTTAACGAGTGAATTGGTTTTATCCATTTTTAAGAGAGTAATTGATAATTATTTTAGTTGTATTTTAACATTTTTAAAACACGGCTTAGAAGAACATCTTTTATTTGAAAGAAAAGTGATCTTTCTAAAATATAAAACATAGTTATTGTAATGAGCCAGTAGATAGTGGATTCTATAAAAAATAATTCGAATGTCCCAACTAGATTTGCTAATTGAAATTTTATTAGTAAAGTGCTAATTGACGATAGACAAACAATCACAATAGGTATAAAAAATATTTTTTTAAGATTTAAGGTTATATGCATTTTAATTATTCTAAATAGCAGGATTGTCGAAACTATCATACTGATATCTACTGCAATAGCTACTCCATTTGCATTCCAAATTGTTATCATTGGATATAGGAGAATGCCTAACAACATTAATTGAATTATGCGAATTATCATTACAGATTTTGGAGTGCCACTTACTACTTCTGTTCTACGTAACAAGTTGTTGAGTGAAAAACATAAAGCATATGGCATCAATAATTGAACCAGAACTACTGAAGGTAACCAGTTTTCTCCATAGAGTATAGGAATGACTTCGCTTGCTGTAATCCCTACCCAAAGTATTAATGCTATTGAAAGTCTGGTTAATAACTCGATGCTTTGTTGTAATGTTTTATCTGTAGCATCATTAGATTGTTTAATTTTACCTATAGCAGCAACTGTAACTTGAGTTATTGTAGCGCCTATTAAAGAGTCTATTAAGTGAAGTAATATTAAAGCTCTTTGATAAAATCCAAGAGCTTTAATATTAATGATAGATCCAATACTTAATTGATCGATTTTTGAATATATTCGACCTGCACTATCGGAAATGAAAAGTATTTTTCCAAAATCAAAGAACTGTTTTATTGATTTCAGGTTAACTATAGGTTTTACGAGAGTAGGGGATAGGATTAATGTAAGAATAGCGGCACAGATATTTTTTAAAATTACTATTGCAAGTAATGCCCAGATTGTTTGTCCTTGGAATGCAAGGTATACTCCTGTAAAAACTGCTATTGAGGTGCTAATTACGTTTATTAAAGCAAGTTTTTTAAAATGTAATAACTTTTCCATGTAATGTGAATATATTGCAATAATATAGTTAGGTGCTTGCCCTATCAATAAAACAAATACAAATATTTTCATATCTTGGTTAATTGGTATGATATTAGCAGTCCATAGTAGGAGAAGTATTGTAAAAAGTAGTAACGTTAAACCTATTCTAATAGAGATTTGAGAGCCTAGAAATACTTTTATTTCTGTATCTTTTTGACTCAGATTTTGTCTTATAATAAATAAATCTTGTCCAAACATTACGAGGAGAGACATTATTGCAAATATTCCGATAGCATAAGCTTGTTGGCCAAAGAACTCTGGTGCTATGGTTCGAGCTAGATATATACCACTAAAGAATCGAATACATTGTTCATATATTCGTGCAAATTGAATCCAGATTAATCCAGAGACAATTTTTCCTTTAATGCCTAGTGAATCATTCATTCTATTTTTTTGGTGTATTTAAAAGTGATATTCCAACAGATGTTGTAACTTCACCAAGATATTTTTTTGAATAAGTATTGAATATTGGTACTGACTTATTAAATTGGTTTAGTAGTTTTCTTTGTAGAGTACCTCTGTCAATATTTTTGTAAAATAGGTGAATGAAATTTGAAAGTATTTTTGAAAAAATTAACAAGGGATAATTATATTTAATTTGCCATATAAGAGATGTTAATTTTTTTTTGTAAATATCAAGTAAGGAAGATGGATCATCCTTTAGTAGCATTTCTATCATTTCCAAAGCTTTTTCAGGGTATATAGATTCGAAAGAGTTTTTGTTTTTTTGGAAAATTGGGATATTTAGGTCAAATGTTAATACAATACATCCTTCAGGCTTAAGTATTTTATACATTGTTGGTATAAACTGATTGAAAGTTTGATCATCGAAATGTTCGATTACACTACAGGATATTATCAAGTCAAAAGTATTTTTTTTAAATTGGTTAAGAGAGGATATATCTTCAATAATAATATAGTTTACATCAGTGTTATATATTTTTTTCATCCAAGATTCATTTTTCCAAAGTTTCCAAGAGTTGTCATCTACAGCTGTTACATGATGCCCTTTTTTTTGTAGATATGCGGGTAATGGGCTTAATCCAGAACCAATATCTAATATTTTTAATTGAGATTTTAATGTTTTTTTACAATATTTTTCTATTTGATAATAGATGTAAGGATTTTCCCATAATTTAAGAGTGAAATTTTGTAGTCTTCCTGCTGGATCAGCTTGTGTTTCAGAAGAAATTGTTGAACCAAATTGTTTAAGTTCCGTAGCAATTGAATTATATTTTTCTGAAGACAATTTTTCCCATGTTGGATAAGAAAAAGAATGGTTTTCAATCATGTTAATAAGCCTTTTTATTTATATTTTGCTCTATTAAGATAGCTACAGTCAAACATAGTGCAGGAAATAACCAAAATGTATGGAAATGGCCTAACCCAAAAACTGTTCCTGCTAATGAAAATAAATATGCAATTGTTCCAGCGATTATGCCTTTTGTTTCCCATTCGAGTTCATGAGATTTTAAACGAGAATATTTTATACATTTCCAAAGTGGAATTAGAATAAAAATCATACAAAAAGTATATATAGGGATTCCTGCAATTACCATAAATGTTAGGTGGAAATTGTGTAATGTAGCTTTTTGGTATCCTCTAGCTGATCTACCTCTTACTTTATCAGGTGTTTCAAAAGCAGTTTCATAACCGTTACCTTTACCAATAAATGGGTTCTTTGAGATAAGTCGTAGTCCTTCATCAATAGCTCTCTGACGATATAGCCAGCTACTATCTCTGCGTGCCCAATTTTCATTATTTCCTAATGCAATAGGGAACCCCATGGCATTGGTTGTACGCCAAATTACTTCAGTGGAAGCATCCTGTAAGTAGCTTGAGTTTGTTATTGTTGAAAATCCAAAAGAGAATACCAAGAGTATGCTAGCAAGCAAAACACCTCTTATTATAGTACTTGAGATAAATGACCAGATAGTTTTATGGTTGGTGGATAAGATAAATATGAGTACTACACCTAACACAGTAGGTCCAACAACGCTACTTGTTCGGTCGATCACTAAAGTTAATCCCATGATACCTATTACTAGTATTACTAAAATTGTTTTGTAATTAATTAATTGATTACGTAAAGAAAAAAGTATCGGAAGAATAGTTAAAAACACAAACATTCCGATATATTTCCCATCATAAGAACCTCTTAAAATAAGTAATTCAGCACCTAAATCATTCAACTGGAGGGTTAAATAAAGGGCAATGCCAACTAAATTTAATATACAAACTATCCAAATTGCACGATGTAGGATTCTCCGGGAGTTTATTATTACTGGAAGATAGACTAATATTGGAGCATAGAGGAAGAATCTAAATTGGGTAAAAATATTTTCATGGTTATTCAATGCACCAATAATCATGACTACAATACCTAATAAAACTATAGCAAAGGCCATTTTTTCCAAATAAGCAGGTATAGTAGGTGAGTTTTCTTGTTGATCAAAGCGTAGAATCAAAAATCCTATACCCCAAGCAATTATAATGAGATCTTGAATTATTATTGCATTTTCAATTATTTCTTTTCCTATGGTAAATAATGTCTCTGAAAATATTCCAAAAATTGGTATAGAAATTGTAAAAGATGCCGTGAATGAGATGTAAAATAATAGCTCAGCTAATGGACGAAGAACCCTCATTTTTTACCTGTTACCGATAAATAATTATTGAATTTCATTGATATATTTACGTATTCCTGTATCAAGATTATTGAAATCATCTTTATAGCCAACAGATCTTAGTTTGCTCATATTTGCGTTTGTCATGTTTTGGAATTTACCTTTAATCGAATCAGGTATTTCTATGTAATTTATTTTTCCAGAAATATCTAAAGCATCCATAATTGTTTGAGCTAATTTATTAAAAGATTCAGGTTTACCAGTACCCAGATTATAGATGCCAGATTTGATGTCATTAATTAAGAAATAAAAAATTACTTTTACTACATCTTCAACATATATGAAGTCTCTTACTTGATCTCCATCTTTTATAGAAGGGTCATTAGATTTAAATAGTTTTAACGAATTCGTTGATTTTATTTGGTTGATACTTTGTAAAGCCATACTAGCCATTTTCCCTTTATGGAATTCATTTGGGCCATAGACATTAAAGAATTTTAATCCAGCCCAAAATGGAGGATTTATTTTATTTACTGATGTTTTTCTTAGACACCATGTATCGAATAAGTGTTTACTCAGGCCATATGGATTGAGAGGCTTTAATAAAAAGGTATTTCCATGGTCATCACTAAATCCATTAGAGCTATCTCCATATGTTGCCGCACTACTAGCGTAAATAAATTTAATTTTGTTTTTTGTACAATAATTCCACAGTTTTTGGGTATAATGGAAGTTATTTTCAATAAGATATTCGAAATCCTGGACCATTGTATTAGAACAAGCGCCTAAATGTATGATTGTTTCAATACCATCTGTATAATTGTCTATCACTTTCCAAAGATCATTTTTATGTATGTAATCAGTGAAATAAATATCAGTTAGATTATTAAATTTAATTGTGGATCCAACGTTATCAACTATTATGATATCGTAATATCCATTTTGATTTAAATATTTAATAAGGTTTGAGCCAATGAACCCAGCTCCACCGGTTACTATAATCAATTAAGAACCCCTATCTAGTTGTGTGATTTGATTGGCAATTGCTGTTGTAGATACATTTTCTACTATATCTATAAGTTCGATAGATCCTCCATTTTTTTCAACGATATCTTTTCCTATAACATCTTCTATTTTGTAGTCTTTACCTTTAACTAATACATCTGGTTTTATAAATTTAATTAGTTCATAGGGAGTGTCTTCATTAAATAATATTACGCCATCTATTTCTGAAATACTTGCTAAAATACGAGCTCTATGTTGTTCTGTAGTTATAGGTCGCCCATTTCCTTTAATCCTTTTTACAGAATCATCAGAATTGATAGCAACAATCAAAATATCACCAAGTTTTGCTGCTTGTTCAAGTAAGGAAATGTGTCCGATATGCAATAAATCGAAACATCCATTAGTAAATACAATTTTCTTCTTTTTTGAACGAAGATATGAAAGGGTAGAATAAAAATTATCTTTGTTATTAAATATTTTTTGTTTTGTAGGTTGCTTTTCAATTATGTATTCAATAATTTCTTCTTTAGTAACTGTTGCAGTTCCAGTTTTGCTTACTACAATTCCAGCTGAGATATTAGCTAAATGAATCGAGTTTTCTAAATTTATTTTATGTGCTAGCGAAAATGCAATTGTTGCAATCACAGTATCACCTGCACCTGAGACATCAAAGACCTCTTTTGCATCAGCAGAGATGTTAATAGTTTTTTCAGATGAAACTAGTGACATTCCTTCAGAACCCTTTGTAATAAGTAAATTGTCGATTTCGTGCTTAATGAGGAGTTTCTTAGCTAATGAGGATATTTGCTTATTACTAATATTTTGGTTATTTATTATATTTTTAAATTCTTTAAGGTTTGGGGTAATTAAGTAAGATCCTTGGTAACATGTAAGATCAGAAGTTTTCGGGTCAACTAATATAGGAACTTTATGAGAGTTAGCTATTTCAATGATTTTCCGAGTCATGGGTTTTGAACAGACACCTTTAGCATAATCGCTAATAATTAATACGTCTGCTTTTGGAATATGATAATTCAAGGATTTAATTAATTGATTGGAGATTGAGGTTGGGATTTTTTGGATTTCTTCTTTATCAAGTCTTACAATTTGCTGGTTAGCTGATAAAACTCTAGTTTTTATAGTAGTATAACGATTATTTACAGGTATGAGATTCGTATTGTCACAGTTTTTTTCTTTGATTAGTTTTTTTAATTGTAATCCTGCCGAATCAGTGCCGACTATTCCTATAGGAATTACATTAGTACCAAGTTCATAGAGGTTAGCTACTACATTTCCAGCACCTCCAAGGCTATAACTTTCATTTTTAAATTCGACAATAGGAACTGGAGCTTCAGGAGAGGTTCTGGATGTAGTACCAAATATATAATGGTCTAACATAAAATCACCGATTACTATAATAGTAGGTGATTTGGAAATCTCTGTTTTTTTAAGGGTTCTTAATAAATCAATCATGCAATTATATTTTATAGGTTCCTTTTAATTATACTTCTAAATTCCGTTGGTGTTTTAATTTAATCTTTGATCGACAATTTCACAGACGATATGTCCGAGTAATAAATGTGCTTCTTGGATGCGTGCAGTAATATTTGATGGTATTTTGATTAACGTATCGGTAAGTTTGGTCATATCTCCACCAGATTGTCCAGTCATTCCAATACTTGTGATTCCCATAGACTTAGCTTTCTTTAATACTTCAATGATATTTTTACTGTTCCCTGAAGTTGAATAAGCAATTAATAGATCTCCAGGAACAGCTAAAGCTTCTAATTGACGTGCAAAAATAGTTTCGAATGAATAATCATTTGATATTGATGTTATTATCGACGTATCAACCGTAAGAGCAATTGCAGGATATCCTTTACGTTCTTTTTTGAAACGTCCAACATATTCTGCGGCCATATGTTGACAATCAGCTGCACTCCCACCGTTTCCACAAAAGAATATTCTATTATTATTATTAAAAGTACGATAAACCATGTCTGCAATTGACTCTATTTCTTGAGTGTTTTGATTACGAACTTTTTCAATTGTTGCTATATTATCTGTAAAACATCTATCTATTATTGTTCGGCTATCCATTATAATCTCCTTATAATTGACTTTGGAATTCATCCCATGACTTTATAGTTGTGTATTGAAAAGAAGCGACGGGTCGTATTTTAGTAGGAATTTGATTTAGTAGGAATAATTTTTTAATACCGGCCGCATTTGCAGCAGTTAAGTCAGTTAATTTATCTCCGATACAAATTGAGTTTTTTGTATTTATGTTCAATTCTCTAATTGCTTTATTGAATAGAAGCTTACCTGGTTTTCTACATAGGCAGTTTATTCTATATTTTGAAATAATTGCCTCAGGGTGATGGGGACAATAATAAAATTTTGATATTACAATTCCGTAGAGGTCAAGCATTTGTTCATTCATCTTAGAGTGGATAGAGGTTACATCTTTTTCTTCTAAAAGACCTCTTCCAATTCCAGATTGATTAGTTATTACTACCAATAAGTATTTATTTTTGACAAATACTTTCAATGTGTCTTGTACTTTTGGTAACCATTTAATTAAGTTACTAGATTTCATATACCCTACATCTTCGATTAAAGTTCCATCTCTATCTAGGAAAAGAGCAGGTTTTTTGTCAGTTGATATATTCGTATTTAACATGAGGTAGCTAGTGTTTTCTAATTATTTTTGTTGATTTTTATAGTAATTTAATTCGGATAAATTTAATCCTGTAATATTTTCTATTTTTTTATAACTATGTCCATAGGTTTTCAATAAATCATGAAGAATACTTTGAGGGATACTATATTTAGTTATAGACGTATGTTTAAGTAATAGAGAGTCAATGTATGAAATATATTTTGTTATTAATCCAGATAGTCTACCTGTTGCAAAGAATTCAAGTTGGTAATCAGAATAATGTTCCACTAATTTTAATTTAGGTATCATTTTTTTCAATAATTTGGATTGAATAGCTGTTTTTAAAATTATTCGTAATAAAGTTGAAGGAAAACTTATGATGGAATTATTATTAAACGGAGGCATAAAAAAGAAGCAATTTTTAAATCTACATAACGAGATGCCAAAATTTGAGAAACTGATGTTAACTGGTTTAGTATTACGTAGTTTATTGTAATGTCCTATATTAAGAAAATTTTCAATTGATTGGGCCTGGAGTACTGGGTTTTCAATGAATTTTTCAAATGTGATTACTTTTACATTAGATTTTCCAAATAGTTCTTGGTATTTTTTTATTAGGGGGTAATATTGTAATGAATCGACTAAGTATCTTCCTGTAGATCGTGGATGATTAATTAAACGGTGTAATGAATTAGTCCCTCCATTTTTAATATATTCTGAATAAAAAGAGGCAAGCATTTTACTTTGTTCTCTGATACCAATAAGAATTTTAACATCATATTCTTCAAAAACATTTTTTAGCCGTGCGGGTATTTGTGTGGAGTAAGATCCAAACCAGTCATTTCCACCTGTAAAACCCTCGTAACTGATTCCTAGAATTAAATTTCTATCTATTTTAAAATCAATTAAAAATTGTTGAAATTTCTCTCTTGTTTTTTCAGGGTTAAAAATATGGTCGCTTAATTGGATAATATCTTCAAATATTTGAGCAAAGTTATATATAGGGTGCCTAAAAGTTTTTCCTAAGTAACTAATGTCAGGATGTTTACCAAAAAATTCATTTTGTAACCAAGTAGTTCCGGTTTTATGGTATCCAACGTGTATGAAAAGCTGTTTTTTCATGGTGTAAGCAAAATATTTTTGTTATTGACGTATTATTTAATGATATCATTTATTACCATATATAAGATTATAAAATAGTGCTATATTGTTTGGAAATTATGCTTATTGTTTTAAATATATTGGGTGTTGCTGAGGTTTGAATTTGTATAAAAATAGTAGAAATTTACTAATATATAAACGGTTTTTTGACATTAGTATTATAGTCTTTTTTCATATAATGTTTTTTCCTATAGTCATATTGTTTTGGATATTTATTCCTTTATTAATTTGGATTGTTGATTATGGCCCTGTATTTTATTATCAAATGAGAGTAGGAAAGCATGGAAAATTATTTAAAGTTTTTAAATTCAGGACTATGAGAGTTCAAAACGAGGAAGATAGTGTTAATGCTTCAGTTTTTACTTTACCCGATGATGTAAGGGTTACTTCAATTGGAAAAATATTAAGAACCTTCAGACTGGATGAAGTTCCACAACTCTTTAATATTTTACGTGGAGAAATGAGCTTTGTTGGTCCAAGGCCTCAACCAAAGGAAACCTTAGATTATTATAAATCTAAAGGTTGGGGTAGTTTAATAGACATAAGATTAGAAGTATTACCTGGAATAGCAGGTTTAGCTCAATCTAAAGGGGTTTTTAAAAAAGGAGAATCATTAACTGAAGGACCAAATAAGTTTAGATATGATGCTTTATATGTAAGGAACCAGAATTTATGTTTTGATATTGTTCTTTTGTTTAAATGTACAATTCTTGTGATTGCAAGACGGTTATAATTTGGAAGTTATTACTAATTTACTTTGACAGTCTAAATAATTTCTTGATTGTTGATTTGGTAGAACGTTTTTCTTGTTTTTTAGTTTTTTCACCATCTTCGTTATATTGATAATAGCTTTGGTAATAATAATAATTGTAATAGTAAGGGTAGCGATATCCATACGAGAACCGAGAGTTCTTAAGTTTATTTACAATTATACCTAGGGTTTCAATTGCTGTGCCATTTAGTGTATTTACTGCTGATTGTAAAGAACCTATCTTTGTGCTGAATCCATCTACGATGAGGATTCCAGCAGTAGCTATTGATGCTAGTACTGAGCCATCAGCAACTACTAATATAGGAGGACTATCTAAAAGAACGTAGTCATAATTCAGTTTATTATGTAAGTCGTCACACAAATTTTTCATACGTTCAGTACCTAGTAATTCA
>Ga0310344_10001358_pt1 | contig 18734 bp, 17 predicted proteins | sample HC15DNA20200_MG_FD_203801 | JGI IMG/M metagenome (GOLD analysis project Ga0310344, IMG submission 203801) | Marine microbial communities from station ALOHA, North Pacific Subtropical Gyre - HC15-DNA-20-200_MG | ecosystem: Environmental > Aquatic > Marine > Oceanic | place: Pacific Ocean: North... | reverse complement strand
AAACGAAGAATTCCACTCACAAGTGGTCGATCTAGGAACAACAGCTATCATCTTGGAGGTTACTGGGACTCCTGAAAAAATTGACAGTATGATCAACGTCCTTGAACAGTTTGGTATTATCGAGGTTGCACGTACCGGTTTAGTGGCAATGACGCGGAGTTCCGAAGGGATCCCAGTCGACTCGGGGCCCTTCCCTGAAACGCCCCCGCCGGGTTCAAATCAACCTCGTAGTTGAACAGATAATTAGGAGCACAAGCAATGACAAACACATATTACGATGGAGACACTAATCTCGACTTAATCCGCTCTAAAAAGGTCGCCATCATCGGGTACGGTTCACAGGGGCATGCCCATGCTTTAAACCTGAAGGACAGTGGTGTGGACGTTAGAGTTGGCCTGGGCCCCAACAGCAAAACTGCCCAGCGAGTCAGGGAGGACGGGTTTATTTTAGATACGCCTTCCAATGTTGCAGCCTGGGCAGATATCGTCATGATATTGGCTCCAGATACTGTTCAGCCTAAGCTCTATCAGGATGAGATCTCTCCCCATTTAGATGCAGGAGATACCCTTATGTTTAGCCATGGGTTCAATATCCGCTACGAAACAATCTCTCCTCCTGCCCATGTTGACGTATCCATGATTGCGCCCAAAAGCCCGGGGCACCGTGTGCGTGAAACATACCAATCAGGAGAAGGAACACCAGCCTTGCTGGCCATCCACCAGGACTCATCAGGCCAAGCCAAAGACCTCGCACTCTCTTACGGGATGGCTTTGGGGTGCACCCGAGCAGGCGTCCTTGAGACCACCTTTGAAGAAGAGACTGAGACGGATCTATTTGGAGAACAAGCCGTACTTTGCGGAGGTGTCAGTGAACTCGTAAAAGCTGGATTTGATACTCTTGTAGAGGCCGGGTATCAACCTGAAATTGCGTACTTCGAGTGTATGCATGAACTCAAACTGATTGTGGATCTTATGTATCGTGGGGGGCTGAACTACATGCGCTACTCGGTCAGCGAGACAGCTGAATATGGAGACTATCAATCCGGCCCTCGAGTCATTGATGAAAACGTACGGGCGTCCATGCAAAAACTTCTGGCCGAAGTCCAAGATGGAACTTTTGCGCGTAGATGGATCCGTGAAAACGAAGAAGGACAACCTGAATTCAAGGAAACACGACAGCGGGAACAGTCTCATCTTATTGAAGAAGTTGGCCGAAAATTACGGAGTCGTATGACCTTTCTTGACCCGGTAGATATCGACAACTGAAAGAAGGGACTAACTGACTAAAAAAAGGACCAACTTCCAAAATACATTATGTGAGCACACAACAAGCCTATGCCCAATCGGATCCTAAAATCCCTCAACTGAGATAGGTTTTTAGTCGAAAATCTAGAAAGGATGCATCGGTACCTTTCATAGGCCAGTTCGGTTCCCCGCTTGAGAAGTACTCAAAATCGTTTAGAGAAATACTATGGACCCCTCACTGCAGTTTCTTTTAGACCTCACAGCCAGTATTTCCAATTGGCTTTGGAGCCTGCCCATGGTGGTCCTATTATTTTCCACCGGGATCCTCCTAACAATCAAGACAGGCTTTGTTCAGTTCCGCAACTTCAGGAAGGCTATCTCTCTAGTAATGGCAGGTGCTCTTGGGAAAAGTTCTGAGAGTAAGGGCGATGGAGATATCAGCCCTTTCCAGGCTTTAATGACAGCATTATCTGCCACTGTCGGGAACGGCAACATAGCTGGCGTTGCAACGGCGATAGCCGCAGGAGGACCCGGTGCTGCCTTCTGGATGTGGATTACCGCTCTGGTAGGCATGGCAACTAAGTATGCCGAAGCCGTTTTAGCTATCCAGTATCGAGTCAAAATGGCCGATGGCACCATGGCTGGCGGACCAATGTACTACTGCAAGTATGGGATTGGTGGGAAATTAGGGGCATACCTGGCAAGTTTTTTTGCCATATGCGGAGGCATTGCAACACTAGCTGGAACCGGAAACATGTTTCAGTCTCAGCAGATCGCCATGGCTGCCGAACAACAATGGGGAATCCCTCCTTGGTGCATGGGCCTGTTTATCAGTGTAACCGTCGGACTAGTTATACTTGGAGGAATCAAACGCATTGGAGCCGTTGCAGAACGCCTAGTTCCGGCGATGATACTTTTTTATTTTGCAGGGGCCCTTTCTGTCATTCTGACCAATATCACTGAAGTACCAGCTGCTCTGGCCATGATCGTTCAATCCGCTCTTAGCCCAGAAGCTGTGTTCGGTGGAGCTATCGGTATTAGCATTCAGCAAGCCGTCCGATTTGGTGTCGCTCGGGGAGTCTTATCCAATGAATCGGGGCTAGGAAGTGCTGCTATAGCCCATGGAGCAGCCAAAACCAACCTCCCTGTTGTGCAAGGAAGCATCGCAATGATGGGGACATTCATCGACACTATTGTTGTCTGCTCTCTAACAGCTCTAACAATCACAGTTTCAGGCGCCTATAAAAAAGCCACCTTCTTGGTGGGACCAGATGGACTCGGAGATTCCAATCTAACTGTCGAGGCTTTCAACTCTGGAATGCCGGCAGCCTTGGCCGGATGGGGAGGAGCTATTGTTGTTTTGGCTTCTTTGGTATTCGGCTTCACCACCTTAATAGGATGGAGTTACTATGGCCAGATTTGTTTTGAGTATCTATTCGGTCTCAGAATTCTCAAAGCCTACAGAGTGGTTTTTGTCGTTCTTCTTTTCGTCGGGACCCTATTCACTGGGCCTAGTTCTCCAATCGTAAAAAACCTTGGCGACATAGGAAATGCTGCCATGGCATTCCCTAATCTAATAGCACTCCTCTTGTTATGCGGGGTAGTGTCGAGAATGACCCACAAGACCTATCAGGAAAAAGATATGGAGGCTGTAAGTGCCAAGCCGATCCGTCTTGAAACCTAACTACTCACATGAAACACACTAAAGTCGACATATACGAAGAAATTGTGCGCTTGCGCAAGAGTGGAGAAGCCGCAGCTCTTGCAACAATCGTCCGTCGGATTGGGAGTACTCCTCGTAAGGATAGTGCCAAGATGTTGATTCGTAAGGATGGGAGTAGTGTCGGTTCTATTGGAGGAGGCTGCGTCGAAGCAGAAGTTTGGGAAATAGCCCAAAGAGTGATCAATAGTAATCGTCCCAAGATACTGGAGTACGAGATGACAGATGAAAACATGGAAGAAGAAGGGCTAGTCTGCGGTGGAAAAGTTGAAGTTTTCGTAGAACCAATTTTAGTAGATTCTACTGTACTAATACTGGGATGCGGCCATGTAGGACAATCCATCAGCGCTCAAATGGTGGAATTGGGGTGCCGGGTTACAGCCGTCGATGATCGTGAAAGTTTCGCTTCAACCGATAGGTTCCCCGGAGCAGAACGAATCCTAGTCCGAGATTTCGGAGAATCATTAGCTGATCTCGAAATACCTCAGGATGGATTTGCCTTCATCGTCACAAGAGGACATCGTCATGACGAGCAAGCACTAGCTAGTGCCCTTCGACTCGGGCTGCGCTATGTAGGACTGATCGGTAGCCGTCGAAAAATAAAACTAATTGTTATGAATTTATTGAGTCAGGGCTTCCAAATAGCTGACTTTGAAAATCTATATGCTCCTATCGGGATCGACATCGGTTCGGAAAGCCCTCCAGAAATCGCTGTAAGTGTAGCCGCCGAACTCATTGCAATCCGAAAGGGTGTTCACAGGCGCAGTGCAAAGCAAGATTTCATTCACAAAACTCTAGCCGAAATAAACTGAATCAGGCTTTAATTCGCTTCATCCGCACAACCTCTGAAGAGGTCAGAACTCGAGACCGTCCTGATCTAAGCCTCCCTACTATAAGGTGCCCTATGCTCACACGCCGCAGCTTCATAACCGGGTGCCCTACTTGCTCGAACATACGTCTGATCTGTCGATTCCGACCTTGCTTGAGAATCACCTCGAACCAACAATTGTTTCCTTGCTTGATTAATTTAATGCCACATTGAGCAAATTTTTCTCCTTGAACCCTGAGGCCTTTCCTCAAACGTTCTATCTTTCCTGAGCTGGGCTCTCCACGAACCTTTACCTCATATCGCTTCTCAACCTTGCCAGCCTCTGTCAAAATCCTAGCCAATTCACCATCGTTGGTCAGAAGAATGAGGCCCTCGGAATCGAAATCAAGACGCCCAACAGGGTAAAGCCTGACTCGACTCTGCACTAAATCGGTGACAACAGCCCTGCCCTTGTCATCGGTGACAGCGGAAAGCACTCCTCTTGGCTTGTAAAGCAAATGATATTCAAACTGCTGAGGACGGATTAGCTTACCATCAACTTTTATGTGGTCATGGTGTGGGTCTGCCTTACTCCCAAGCTCGCAGATCAACTGACCATTCACTCTGACTCGTCCGTCCAGAATAATTTTTTCCGCATGACGCCGAGAAGCTATACCCGCACGTGCAATAATCTTTTGAAGCCGCTCCATTGACTAAATCATACCCGTTGTTGAGGCGACTGGACAGCTCAGTCTCCGCAAAAACCTCGGATAGATTCAAGTGGACAGGAAGAGACTCCTAGTCACTATTGTCTAGAATTTCTTGAAACTCTTCTAGAGTCGGCAGGTCCTTTAGGTCACCTAACCCGAAGTGGACTAAAAATTCTCTTGTAGTACCGTAGCGAATCGGTCGGCCAACTACTTTTTTACGTCCCCGCGTCTCAATCAGTCCTTTTTCGAGCAAGGTCCGGATCGTGGAAGTACTCTTGATCCCACGGATCTCCATTATTTCTGGTAACGTAACCGGTTGTTTATAAGCGATTACAGCTAGTGTCTCGAGTGCTGCCAAAGACAACTTTGCCGACGGTTTCGTTTTCAAATAGGCGTGGACGATCTGATGATACTCGGCCAACGTTGTAATTCTTAATCCTCCGGCTATCCTGCGTATTTCTAGACAGGGGAGCAGGCTGTTGAAATCTCGGATCAAGGTTTCAATCGCAGATTCCAGATCAACAGGGCTAACATCTGGAAACACGACTTCCAAATCCGACAACTCGACTGGTTCCCGGGAAGCAAAGAGGATAGCTAGTAACTGCCTGGCAAGCTCGTCTTTCAGCATGAGACAATCCGGATGTCTTCGTAGATACCCTTCTGAAAAAGACGGATCTCAGAAAGTCTCACAAGCTCTAGCAAAGCAATAAATGTTACTACCAAGTGTCTCTTGGAAATCTTCTCGTCAAAAAAGCTTGAGAAATAGAACTGACCTTGTGCCGATAGCAATTTCCTGATTTCCTTCAATTTATCTTTTAGGGTTACCTTCTCAGGTTGCATTTCTATAACAATCTGCTCTTTAAAACGCTCCACCATGTTATGAAATGCATGAATCAGATCGAAAGTCGTCGCCGATATAAGCTCTTTCTCCTCCTCTGCAAATTCATCATCTCCTTTACCCCAGACAGAGAGCTCTACAGTTTCCTTTGCATAGAGCATCTGAGAAGCATTCTTGAATCTCTCATGCTCAATCAACCTCTCAACAAGTTCCTGGCGAGGATCTACTGGCTCTTCTTCATCATCAATTTCCTCAGCGGGGAGCAACATTTCAGACTTGATCAGTATCAAAGTTGAAGAAATGACAAGGAACTCCCCTGCAACAGCAATGTTGAGCTCCTCCATCATCCTAAGATATTCGAGATATTGATCAGTGATTTGCGAGATTGGGATATCGTAAATATCCAATTCCTGTGTGCGAATGAGATATAAAAGCAGGTCAAGAGGACCTTCAAATATCTCTAGCTGGACCTGGTAATCTTCAGTTACTGGGAGCAAGCTGGCGGCGGATGATTTCGACATACTCATTCAGAGATTGCCCAGATCAAAAAGATATGAAGATCCAGCCTCTAGGCTTTAATAGCCTATCCTCATACTCTGACGTACATCTTTAATCGTTTCAGTCGCGATCCTTCTGGCCTTTCGACTCCCCTCCATAAGAATTTCCCTTACCATCTCAGGTTGATCCTGGAAATTTTTGCGGCGCTCCGAAACAGGCTGGATTACAGGCAGCATCCCTTCCAGCAGACATTGTTTGCAATCTGCACAACCTATCCCAGCAGTCTTACAACCCTGGGTAACCCACTTCTGGGTTTTTTTACCCGTAAAAATTTTGTGGTGATCAAAGACAGGGCATATCTCCGGATTCCCCGGGTCAGTTCTCCGTGCTCGAGCTGGATCCGTTTTCATGGTCATGATTTTCTGTTTAATTTCAGCTGGAGTATCTGACAACTGGATCTCGTTACCATAACTCTTGCTCATCTTCCGACCATCCGTACCGGGTAGTCTGGGCGCCTCAGTTAATCGTGCCTGGGGCTCCGGAAATAGCTTCCCATACAGATGATTGAAACGGCGCGCTACTTCACGAGTCAACTCGATGTGGGACACTTGATCTTCTCCTACGGGGATCACCTCGCCACGATATATGAGAATATCCGCGGCCTGTAGAAGAGGGTACCCCAGAAATCCGAGAGTGGAGAGATCTTTACCTTTCAACTGCTGCTTCTGTTCCTTATAGGTCGGAACACGCTCTAGCCAGGAAAGCGGACATATCATCCCCAACAGTAGCTGCAGTTCGGCATGCTCAGGGACTAAAGACTGGACCATTAACACTGATCTCTCTGGATCTAAGCCGGCAGCCATCCAATCCATCCCAATTTCAAGAACGTTTTCTTGAATGCCCTCCACCGATTGGTACTCAGTAGTCAGCGCATGCCAGTCGACAATACCATAAACACAGTCAAAGTCGTCCTGCATCTGCACCCAGTTGTCAAGTGCACCCACTAAATGCCCCAAATGGAGAGGTCCTGTTGGACGCATCCCGCTAAATACTCGTTTCTTCATATACCTTTCCTATATGGCCAAACTCTCAACAAAGGCAAGTATCGGATACATCACTGTCCAAAAAACACCTGTCATCAGTAGTATCAGTAGTATCACAAAACCGTAAGGTCGAACCTCATCAGTCATGATCGCAAGTCGTTCAGGCAATATTCCACGGAGTATCCAACTTCCATCCAGAGGAGGAATGGGGAACAGATTGAAGACCGCCAACAATACATTCAGTCTTAACCCAACGTAAAAAAACAGAAATGCCGTCTGGATAAACTGATTATTTGCAATGAGTACAGGGTCAAATACTGCACGAAAAATGTGTATCAAGAAGAGGCATATTAAAGCCTGCAGTAAATTACTCAAAGGTCCGGCAGCTGCTATCAGGAGGTGGTATTTACGAGGCTCAGCCAGATTTTGCACATTAACAGGAACGGGTTTAGCCCATCCAAAAACAGGCCCGCCTGACATCAAACCGATGATTGGAAAAAGTATAGTTCCTATGGGGTCCAAGTGGGCACCTGGGCGTAGCGAAACCCGACCTAAAAGACGAGCGGTAGGATCTCCTAGCAAATCAGCTACCCAGGCATGAGCAGCCTCATGAATACTAAGGGCTACAAGAAGAACTACAAAGACTACAAGCGTATAGGTCAGATCAAAATTAGCAAAACCCACCGCACCCTCCTCCACGCACTCTAGTCTTAGCGATCTTCTACAAAAGACTAGTTTAGCGCCTAAAGACAACTCTTAGAACAAGTTCCGCTGCAACAGCCTCTCCTTCAGATATCGCAGGCAGAAAGTCCCAAGAATTCCTGACCACCTCCAGTGCAATGGAGTCCAGCTTAGCATCAATCCCTGTCTCGACCTCTGCATTGATCATGCCTCCCTGAGGTGTAATCCTTACCTTGACTCTTACTATTACCGGGTCCGTCAAATGCCAGAATCTGGGTAATAACTTTGGAGTAGGGTTCGAGAGCAATATGGGCGGAAAAGTTTCTAGATCCGGCAGCAATTTCTCAAGAGCTGCTCCTTCGGCCGTACCTATTCTGTAAAGCTCACCAATACCTCTATTGAATCCTGCATCTAAAACCGCAAGAGAACTGTCACTCAAGGAGATATCCAATCTCGATACTCGCTCGGAAACACTCTCGAACTGCTTTGCGTTCAAAGGGGAGAGTTCCAGGATGAGGGCTCCCAGACGAAGGTATACTAGCTTGGGAGAGGCTTTATAATTGAAAGGACCCAAGACATCGTAGCCTCGGTACTGCCTAGGTTCGACCAAATCGGCAACCCTAAAGATCCGCCCATCCTCGTCGCGTTTATCCATTTGGATTAGATGACTTCTATAGGTTTGTCCTTCGGCATCCATCACCAGAATGTTCGTAGACTCGATTAAAGCAAAGTTATCACTCAGATTGATGTAATTTAAAATTAGGGTAGTAGCATCCAATAGTTCAACAGTGACGATCCGCTGATCCGAAAGGTAAAGAAAGTGTTCACTACCTTTCCCTGAGCTATGTGCGCTGATTGAGGTAGCCCAGAGCAACATAAGTAGCAATAATCGATGAATCACAGGACCTCCCCAAAATCTGCCAAGATCTCAACCAATGCAGTCATATGCTATCCCTCTGAAGAACAATCAAGATAATCGTGACCAGAAGTATGCTATCGCAAGGAAAAGATACACTGTACTGCTACCAATCAATAGTGTGGTAGAAATCCTACTCGGGCCTATCTCAGCACCCATTATTGTACGTAAGCGGAGATTCAAAATTACCAATCCAAAAGCATACGAGACCGTCGCTACCACACCAATCACCGCAGTAAGCAAAAGCAGCGGACCTGGTTGAGCAAGAGGCATGGTCAGGGAAGTTAAGATCGTCAGACCTACAAAGAAAAAGACATATAACTTGCGCCGAGAAGTCTCCCTTAGATCGGGAATTAACATTTTCGAACAATCAGAGTGAATCCGAGCGACCCCATCGGCAGTGCCAACCCAGGTATCGGCAAGGAAGGCTGCCGCCACAATAAGATAGACAGCTCTCCCCCAAGAACCCCAACTGTGTACAAAGAACTCGGATTGAACCACCGCCAGCTGTTCACCAACAGGCCATATACCTTTCGGGAATAGTAGGGCATATGAAAGAAGACAGGTCATCAGGGTCGTTATAATGTTTCCTAAGACCCCGATACTTCCATCTAAAAGAAGGAACTTCTTCCACTGCCTAACCCGGTCCAACGACTTCCTATCGTTAGATGGCCTGAACCCTACAGTTTCGATGGTATTTTCTCGACGTCCGGAAAAACCAGTGATACGTCCTGTATGTACAGCCATTCCGCATCTCTTCTCGCCTACCCAATAGCTGTAAAAAAGCAGCCAAAAACCTCCCAATCCAGCAAAAGTTACCGCTGTAAGAAGTCGAGTTAAGTCCTCTCGAACATCAAACTCCATATTCGACCAGTCGCTAGGTAAAAATATTGCACTTACAAATACAGGCACAGCATCTAAAACCTCTTGCTGTAGACAGGCGACTAAAAGTCCTACAAACGTAATAAATGCGATAGCCCACATAAATTTTTCGATCACTGTGTAGATAACAGGACTAAACAGTACTACAGCAGCAAAAAATCCAATCATGAGATAGGCCCATGTCAAACGTTGATAAGCTAGTGTCTCCCCTGGCAAGGATTCGAACCAGCCTGCCTGTGGCAGCCCTGTAAGTTCAACCAGAGCTGTGGCACCAGCAGAAGCAAAAGCCCCAAACCAGAGAAAATGCACGATCACTAGCAACCAGAGTATCCCCAGATACCAGCGATGTACTCGATAGAAACCTTTAAAAATCGATTCTCCGGTCAGAACGGTGTATTGGCCAACGCTATAAAGCAAAGGGCACTGGATCAAGCAGGCCGGTATTAGAAGAAAGAGAAAATTTAATCCGTATTTAGCTATGATATATGGCCACCAAATTAGTTCTCCACTACCTTGGGCCAAAGCCATCCAGACAATACCTGGACCAATCACAGCGAGATAACCTGGAAAGCGAGGCATCTTTTGCGGCCTTAAGTTAGGTAATCGCATTTGCACCTCAGAATTCTATGCACCTGACAGGAGTGGGTAAAGAAATCTTATGAAGGTTTCCGTCAATTTCTTGGGATATCCATTGACTCCTCCATTATCATATAACACTTGCATAGCTTCCCCGACCACTGCATCATCTAACCCACACAGCCATGATTACCGTAGAAAAACTGGTAAAAGACTATGGATCATTCAGAGCACTTCAAAATGTCTCATTCGAAGTGCAAGAGGGAGAAATTTTCGGTCTTCTAGGCCCAAACGGTGCTGGGAAAACGACCACAGTTGAGATTTTAGAAGGCATCAGGGATCGGACCTCTGGACAGGTCTCGGTTCTAGGCTACGATCCGGCAAAACAAAACAAGCAGTTAAAAGACCGTATCGGAGTATCTCTTCAGGCCACAAATTTACCTCCCAAGATTCGGGTCAAAGAAGCTTTGACTTTGTTTTCTTGTTTCTACTCGCAACGTATTACTCCTTCTCTCCTCTTGAGTCAGCTGCAATTGGAACACAAGCAGCACGCCTTCTTCGAAACCTTATCTGGGGGGCAAAAACAACGCCTGATCCTAGCTCTTGCACTTGTGAACAATCCGCAAATACTTTTCCTGGATGAGCCTACTGCGGGACTCGATCCTCAAGCACGACAACTTATCCATAGCCTTATCGAGAAGCTCCGAGATGAATCTCGCTCCGTTCTCCTCACGACACATTACATCGAAGAGGCAGAGAAACTCTGCGACCGAGTTGCAATAATGGAAGGAGGGGAAATCATTGCCATCGGCACACCCCAAGAACTCCGTCGTAAAACTTTAGGTCAAACGGTCTTGCAGATTAGCTGTACCAGGCCTCTACCCGCAACTCTGCCCGCCTTACCTGAGAAAGATTTCATGACTCTTTCAGAGGACCGCAAACTTATTTCAGTCCATTCAGATCGACCGGCAGAAGCTCTTGTCCAATTGGTGAGATGGATCGATGACAAGAAAATAGAAATGGCGCATGTGGACATGAAGCATCCGACTTTGGAAGATGTTTTTATCGAGCTAACTGGCCGGAGCTTACGAGAATGAGAATTCTTCTGACACTAATTAGTAATGACCTAAAACTAGCCTTTAGAGACAAGGTTGTTATTTTCTTCAACTACGGGTTTCCTCTCGTATTCTTTTTCGGCTTTGCCGAAATGATGAACGCCCAAACAGAGGAAGCTATCTACTATGTCCTGAGTACGGTCACGATTGTTGGTGTTTTAGGAAACGGGCTATTCGGGGCGGGTATGAGAGCGGTTCAGGAACGAGAAAATCAAATCCTAAGACGCTTCAAAGTAGCGCCGATCACTCCGACTCCAATACTGTGCGCATCTATCATATCCGGTGTGATCGTATATATTCCTACTCTAGGAGTTCTTCTTACCCTGGCTCATTACTTTTATTCGCTGCCCTTACCAACTACATGGCCAAGCTTAATCGTTCTTATCGTTTTAGGCACAGCAGCCTTCCGCTCTATGGGGTTAATCCTCGCAGCAGTAGCCAATTCTTCCCAGGAGAGCAACATCCTCATTCAAGTCTTCTATATGCCTATGCTCTTCTTGAGCGGCGCCACGTTCCCAATCACAATGATCCCAAATTGGGCACAGGTCCTATCTCAATATCTTCCCGCATCCTATCTCGTAGTGGCCTTCAAAGGGATCCTACTTCAGAAAGAATCTCTCGCGGATAATGCTGTCGAAGTGGGCGCACTTATCACAACTCTTTTCCTTTCACTATTTATCGCTAGCCGGCTCTTTAGGTGGGATAAGGACGAGCGAATCCCATCCTCGGCTAAACTATCCGTACTCATCGCCCTGTCTCCCTTTTTGATTTTAGGAACCTATCAATTTTTTTCGGGAGATCAATATATTCAATGAGCAAAGCAATTATGGGGAATGGGAGGCAAGAGCGACGTCATCGGAAACACCTTGAAACGCGATGAAGCCACCCACTCCCCGCGCACTAAAAAAACAGAACTGAACCGGAAGAGATACTCGACCGAAAAACAAATCCTAAGATCTGTCCATCTCTACTACGATCACATCATACGTCACTTTTCCCAATGGAGCGAAGTACTTGATCTAAAATCTGAGTTCCTTCTCTGCCCCACCCTAGGGCTTGAGCTGAAGTCATTAACTGGCGAACAATACCAGTCCCTAATAGGGGCACCGAGACGTGATCTCCGGCCTCGGTTACCAAACGAAGATCTTTCTGGAGAAGGTCTACCATGAAACCCGGAGCATAATCACATTTCTCCATCCTCGGCCCGAGGTTGGCAAGTTGCCAACTCCCCGCAGCACCACCCTTCACTGCTTCGATCATAACAGCAGCATCAAGATTGTTGGCTTCGGCAAAACGTACTGCTTCTGCTACTCCCAGCAGTGTGACAGAAACCAAAATCTGATTGCACAACTTGGTTAGCTGGCCATGTCCAACAGGGCCGCAATGCGTAATCGTAGAACCCATCACTTCAAATAAGGGCATAACCCTAGTCAAGTCACCCTCGCGAGCTCCTACCATAATGGCTAGGGTGCCATTCTGAGCCCCCACATCACCCCCAGAGACGGGAGCGTCAACCAGACTACAGTCAACCTCCACCAACTTGGCATCTAATTCCCGTTCTGCTTGAGGAGAAATAGTACTCATGTCTACAACAACCGATCCCTTTCGAATTCCATCGAGAATCCCATCAGTACCAGATACAACCTCCTCCACATCAGGTGTATCAGAGACAATGGTGATGATGACATCTGATCGAAGGGCGACTTCGGCCGGGCTGGAGGCTAATGTTGCTCCCGCTTGTACCAAATCCTCTGTTCGCTGCACAGTTCGATTAAAAACGGTCAGGTCATATCCGGCCTCAAGGATATGCCTCGCCATTGGATGGCCCATTATTCCCAAGCCAATAAATCCAACTTTCATATCAGTCCAACCTCTTCATGAATGAGTTCTTGTATAACAATTTCGACATCACTACATACATCCAGGTTAATCTTGCCACACTACGCTTCGAATGTCTGGTGACTTCCTTGTTTGGCTGCTATATGCATGATAGAACAAAAGAAGGAGTGCAAACATGAGCCGCATGAAATACTGGCTGTTCCCATTAGGGATTTTCGGGGTCTTGGTAGCATTCTTTCTCGGATTTCTCGTTTGGACTATATGGAAAATCCAGCAACCCCCCACGATTAAAGAAAATACTACTATCGAAATTTCCTTGGGTGGGGAAATCAGAGAATTTCCATCCTCCAATCCATTCGTGGGCCTATTTAACACAGACCCCCCGTTAACTATCTATGACATCTGGCAAGTTTTCGAATACAGCAGGAAAGATCCTCTCATTTCGACTATTTATCTTGAGGTTGCTCCTCTTTCCTGGCATTGGGCACAGGTTGAAGAAATCCGAGATGCCATCAAAAACTTTCGCAGTTCAGGTAAAAAAGTTCATGTCTTTTTAGCAGGTGACACCTTAGAAGAACTAGAGTTTTACCTGGCATCAGCCGCTGACACAATTACCTTAAACCCCGATTCCACCCTCCTCTTGAATGGTCTTTTAGCAGAAACCCTGTTTTTCAAAGAAGCTCTTGAACATCTAGAAATAAAACCGGACTTCATCCAATTCAAGGAATTTAAAAGCTCAGAGATCTTCGAGAGAGAGAAATTCTCTTCACCGATTAGATCAATGCGTATTTCTATTCTGGAGGATATGCAGGATCGTTTTCTTCAAACAGTGTCAAGTGAACGTTCAATATCTTCGACAGTTATCGACAACGTTCTCGAATTGGGGTTAATCAATGGAACCACTGCATTCACATTTGGTCTAGTCGACCGAGCCGGCTATCGGAATGACCTGCAACAGCAAATCGCTAAAGAAAGCAACCTGGATGCATTCGAAGGGATTAGCTCAAAAGATTATCTCAAATCGGCGAGCATGCGGTTTCAGGAATACGGGACACGCGTGGCACTTGTAGGGGGCATAGGGACTATTATTTCTGGGAAAGGGGAGCCCTTAACTGAGACGATGAGTGGAGCGAATATTTCAAAAACACTAAATAAAATACGTCACTCAGGCGATTACAAGGCCGTTTTATTCCGAGTTAACAGTCCCGGTGGTTCAGTCGTAGGTTCCGACATGATCTGGCGCGAAGTTCAGCTGTTAGAGGAATCGGGAATCCCCGTAATCGTATCCATGTCGGGAATCGCAGGTTCAGGCGGCTACTATATCTCAATGGCAGCTCGTAAAATCATCAGTCAGCCTAGCACCATAACCGGGTCAATCGGTGTCATCTTCGGGAAATTCAACATACGAGGACTTTTCAAGCAACTTGGGATATCCACAGATCGCGTAAAAACCGCCTCCAATGCTGATATTCTCTCACCTTTCAATTCCCTCACCAGTCGACAGAGAAAAAACCTGACCTCTTGGATCCAAGGGATTTATGACAGTTTTGTCACGAAAGCTGCCAGAGGGAGACAGATGGAAGCCTCCCAACTCGAAATTAAAGCCAGAGGAAAAATTTACACTGGATACCAAGCTCAAAAAATTGGCCTGGTCGATGAGCTTGGAGGCTTTCCTAAAGCCCTTGAATCGATTCGGATCGAACTTCGGCTGGAACCTGATGCTCCAATAACACTGGTTCAGTTTCCAAAACCCAAAGGATTCCTGGCAAGTCTCTCTGAAATTTCCAATCTGCAGGTCTATCGGTCAACGAAAAGGACTGTCCGAATCCAAAAAGCCCTTGAAGAATTAGATGAGGGTCCAGGTGCAAAGCTTTTGATGCCTGAAATTCAAATCCACTGATCTGACTACAATCGCTAAAAGGCAGGTATCCTAAGAAATTCTAAGGATCAATTGGCTCCCTTATCGATTTAAGATTGATGAGATATATCGGATTTTCTGGATCCAGTTCCACGGCTGCTTCATATTCCTCAATGGCCTTTGATGTCTGTCCCCTACCTGCATATATATTGCCTAAAAGATTTCTAACGGGAGCAAACCCCGATCGAATAGACCGGGCTCTTTCACCATGGTACTGAGCCTGATCATAATGCTCCCTTTGATACCAAAAATCTGAGAACAAGTAATGAGTCTCTAAAGAATCTGGTTGAAGTTGCAGAAGTCTTTCAAGATGCTTTTGGGCGTTCGTCCATTGATTTGAAGAAAGATAGATACGTGCTAGATAACTATGCGCACTGAAGGATTCGCTATTATCCTCGAGTACTGCAAGAAAGAGCTCTCTAGCTTTGGCTATCTGGCCCTCATTCAAGGCATTAATGGCATCTTGCATATACTTCAATTCATCTTCAGACTCTTTAGTTCCTGAAAACTTTGCACTGTACATCTCTGCCTGTTCTAGATCTCCAATCTGTTGATAGGCATTGGCAAGTGCACGATATACTGGGACGAGATCCCCTCCAGATTTTTCTAATTTCTTCAAATGCTCCAAAGCTTCAGATCCTTTTTTGAGTTCCAACAGAGAGGCTGCCAGATTGAAGATGTAATCCCTCTCTTGAGGCTTTAACTCCACAGCAGCCTGGAAGTCTTCCCGAGCGTCCTCAATACGACCTAAGCCCCATAAAGACAAGCCCCTCCCATAGTGGGCTACCGCTTTTTCTTCAAGGCGACTTAGAGCAGTTGAAAATGCTTCCAGTGCATCCTGTGGGAGTTCCTGAAGCAACCGTACCTGTCCAATCCGTAAAAAAACTTTTCCATCCTCAGGGGTCCTCTCCGATATAGTTTTCAGAACTTTGAGAGACTGTTCATAGTTTTCCAGTTCATAGAACATGTTAGAAAGCAACCATAACTCAGGGCTTTCCAAAGTGGAGAGTGCTGAATCATGGCGACTGAGTATCTCGAGCTGCCTACCAGCTTCTGCTCTTTTTTTTTGGGAAAGTAACACATTAGAGTAAGCGAGAACATACTGAGGAATTTCTGGATCCCTCTCCACAGCTTCTTTCAACTCTGAGGCTGCCTCTGCAAGTCGCCCCTTTTGCATAAGGGCCAGACCTGTGAAAAAGTAGGCCCTTGGATCATCACTTTCAGTTTTCAGCTCTGAGAAAAGTTCAATAGCCTGATCCAGCTGATTTTCGAGAATCAGCTGCCGTCCTTTCTCAAGATCTATAGTCCCTGAGTTTTGAGCGACAGCACAAAGCCAAGGCAGTTGAAGCACCAGAAAGAAAAACGTCCAATAGATTGGATTCTTACAGCTAGCTCTGCTCATAATCTATGTTCTGTAGAGTGCATTAGCTAAGCGGGTGCATACACAACCCTACTCCCCTAATCTTTTCTTTGGGAGAAGGTTAAGCCGAAACACTATCCCAGCTCTCGCAATAGCCACCACTCCGGGCTGCTCCATTGCATTTGGCTCTATGGAGGTATGCTTTTTGGCTTGTTGGGACATTAGCTGCACGACCTTGCCAGGACTCCAGAACTGGAGCTTGGAGTGCCCTTCCATAGGAAAAGCTCAGCTCCCATGGGAATCCTCCAATCTGATTCATAGCGTTTAAATGGCGTGTTGCCAATATGTCATTCTGGCCACCTGACAAGAAAGCTATTCCAGGGACAACTTCTGGAACATGGGCCAGAAGACAGCGGACTGTCGCCTGAGCGACTTCTTTCACAGTTGCCTGACGAGAACTTTCCAAGCCAGAGATAACCATATTAGGCTTTAGACAAATCCCTTCCAGATGAACTCGGTGAAACTTGAGCGTGCTAAATACCACGTCCAATACATATCCAGTTACTTCCTCACACTGTTCAATACTGTGACTTCCATCCATAAGTACTTCTGGTTCAACAATCGGAACTAGTCCAGCCTCCTGGCTTAAAGCAGCATATCGGGCTAGTGCATGTGCGTTTGCATCAACGGCATAACGAGATGGGAGATCTTCCCCGATCCTGATCACCGCTCTCCACTTAGCGAAGCGACATCCCAGTTCAAAATACTCAGAGAAACGCTCTCTCAACCCATCCAGACCTTCGGTCACGGTTTCATCTAGTGTCCCCGGCAAAGACTTGGCACCCTTATCAACTTTAATACCCGGCAATATACCCTGGGACTCCAGTACTCTAGGGAAAGTCACTCCATCGCATTCCTGTCGAACCGTCTCGTCATAAAGAATAACGCCACTTATGAACTCGTTTGCACCTTTTGTGGTGAAAAGCAATTCCCTGTAGGCTCGTCGGCTTTCCTCCGTAGACTCGATATTTATTGCGTCAAATCTCTTTGTGATAGTACCCGTACTTTCATCCGCAGCCAGAATCCCTTTCCCAGGAGCTACCATGGCTTGGGCTATCTTCTCCAGTTCTTCTACTCTCATCCTTTTCCCCTTATTGTTTGTAGTAATCCAATCCGAGATGGGTGATCTGATCTTCCCCCCTTAGATATCGGAGGGTATTCTTTAGTTTAGTGAGCTGGATAAAAATATCATGTTCTGGATAAAGCTCTGGCAGGGTCATTGGACTCTTGAAGTAGAAGGAGAGCCACTCCTGTATACCAGAAAATCCCGCACGCTGGGCCAGGTCAAGGAATAAAACTAGATCCAAAACTAATGGTGCCGCCAGAATGCTATCCCGGCAAAGAAAATCTATCTTGATCTGCATCTCGTAACCCAACCAGCCAAAGATATCGAGATTATCCCAGCCCTCCTTGTTATCTCGTCTCGGAGGATAGTAGTTGATCCTAACTTTGTGATAGATATCTCGATATAGTTCCGGGTACATCTCAGGCTGCAAGATATGCTCCAGAGCACCCAATTTACTCTCTTCCTTAGTCTTAAAGGATCCAGGATCATCCAAGACCTCTCCGTCTCGGTTCCCCAAAATGTTTGTTGAAAACCAGCCTGACAAACCCAAAAGACGTGCTTTCAGTCCTGGGGCAAGAATGGTCTTCATGAGGGTTTGGCCAGTTTTAAAATCCTTTCCTGCAATAGGAACACCACAGGACTTTGAAAGTTCTTGTATAGCCGGAATATCTACAGTTAAGTTCGGTGCCCCGTTGGCGAATGCTACCCCTTCTTTCATAGCTGCATAGGCGTAAATCATACTAGGGGCTATCTCGGGGTCACTTGCTTCCAATCCCTTCTCAAAGGACTCTACACTCGAATGGACATCTTGATTTTCAATGAAAACCTCAGTACTAGCACACCAGACCATAACAACCCGTTTACAGCCATTCTCCTCACGGAAGGCTCGGATATCGGAACGGAGCTGATTCGCTAAGTCCAACTTGTTCTTGCCGGACTTAACATGGGGACCATCTAATTTTTTCACATAGTCCCGCTCGAAAACAGCAGGCATGGGGCGCAATTCCTCCAGTGATTCTTGGAGCTCGCCCAGCAAATCCTTCTTTAGAACCCCTGCCGTAGTAGCTGATTCAAAACAGTCGTCCTCAAAAATATCCCAGCAACCAAAGACAAGGTCATCTAGTTTCGCAAGAGGAACAAAGTCCTTGATCAAGGGAACTCTGGATTCAGTCCTTTTACCAAGCCTAATCGTTCCAAGTTGAGTCAAGGAGCCGATAGGCTCACCCAACCCTCTACGAACTGCTTCAACCCCAGCCACAAAGGTAGTGCTTACTGCTCCAAGGCCTACAAGTAGGACCCCTAAGGGTCCTTCTGGGTTTTCAATTTCTTTTCGACTATCCATATCTACCCCCTTTGCGTACTACTAGCTAGGAATTCACTTCTCAACGGATCAACTTTTAGATCTAACAATCTGAGAGATGTCAGCCACCCTTCTAAACATACTGGACAATGTCAACAA
>Ga0310344_10001357_pt1 | contig 18742 bp, 19 predicted proteins | sample HC15DNA20200_MG_FD_203801 | JGI IMG/M metagenome (GOLD analysis project Ga0310344, IMG submission 203801) | Marine microbial communities from station ALOHA, North Pacific Subtropical Gyre - HC15-DNA-20-200_MG | ecosystem: Environmental > Aquatic > Marine > Oceanic | place: Pacific Ocean: North... | reverse complement strand
AAGTCAGCTAAAAAAATTGAAAAAATTTATAAAAAAAAGGAGAGAAGTTGCAAAAATTTATGACTCAGAGTTTGCTGACAATAAATTTTTTGTAATTCCTAGAGTTAGAGATAATTGTGAACATGCATATCATCTTTATCCACTTCAAATAAATTTTGAAAAATTAAGAATCTCAAAAAAAGAATTGATAAACAAAATGAGAAAAAAGAATATTAATTTACAGGTACATTATATACCGATTCATCTTCAGCCTTTTTACAAAAGAAAATTTGGTTTTAAAAAAGGAGATTTTCCTGTTGCAGAAAAATTTTATGAAAATGAAGTATCTTTACCAATTTTTTTTTCATTAAAACAAAAACAAGTTTACAAAGTTATTAAATCCATCAAATCTCTTTGTCGAACAATATAAAATACTAGCCAAGATTTTTTATGAAAGTTTTATTTTTTTATAATCTATCCGTAACCTCATTACCTTTGATGTTCTTTTTTAGATTATTAAATTACAAAGTAATATTTGTATGTATAGAGGAATACTTACAAAAAAAAAATTTAATAAAATTTTTATCTTTTTTAAACATTAATTGGTTTAACTATCAGGAATATGATACCAATTATGTTAATGTTGAAAGAGTTATAAAAGCTCCATTAATAAGTGATATTTTATCAAATGATGTCTCAACTAAATTTTGGTGCACGTCTACAAAAGAAATTTATGAAGATAAAAATTATTTAAACGCATGTCTAAATGACAGAATTTGGAATGAAGCGCATAAACTAATTGAACTTTTTACTATAGCAAAAAAATTTAAAGATAAAGGTAACAGCATTTTTTTATGGACTTCAAATTCATTTATTTCAAAAAAACTAAATATACAGTTTTATAATTTTAAAAATTTAAATTTTTTACCAAACTTTTATGTAATTAAGAGTATATCAATTTTGATTGATGTTTTAAAAAATAGATTTTTATTTTTCTTTTTGAGAAAAAAAACAAATAATTTTATAAAAGTAAATAAATTAGATTTTAAAAACAATTTTGATAAATTTAAAGTAGCATATTTTCCCCACAAGGGTATTTTTTACTACAATACCTTGAAAGATTTATTTTACTCAGAAAATAAAGATGATCCTTTTTTTTGTCAAAATATATTACATGTTGAATGGGATAAAAATATTACAAAAGAATCATTAGATTATTACGAAAAAAATAAAATCTCATATGCAAGCTGGAAAGATTTTGGCAGCGAATTAAAAATATTTTTTAAATTATTTATATATTCAATTAAAAATATTAAATTTTTATTTAAGCTTGGTAAATACGATATTCAAATTTTATATTTTTATCTATTTTCTTCATTCAAAGTGTTAAATGCTGAAGATAATCTAAGCAGGCTTAAAAATTTAAAAATTGTCTTAGTTGGTTACGATAGTTTATTTCCAAGAGAAATATCTGTTGCCTGCAAGAAAAGAAATATCAAATCAATTGCTTGTCAAGAAAGAATTGTACAGTCAAGCTATGTGTCGTTAATGATTTTTGATTATTATTTTGCAGCGGGTGAAAAATCAAAAAACATTTTACAAAAAAGAATGTCAAAGCCATATGTCGATAATTTTATAGAAATGCATCTTTTTAAAATCAGCAAATATCAACATTTATCAGGATTACAAAATGGAAAATATAATTTAAATAATAATCTAAGATGTTTAATTATTGAAGGCACATCACTTAAAAACTGGTACCAAAATGGCAGATATGCTGACAATTGTTGGAGAGATAATATAACTTTTTATAAAGAAATTATTTTGTTATCCAAAAAATATCCTAAAATGAATTTTTTAATAAAGAGTAAGAATTTCGATTGGATGAATATTTCTTACTATAGTGAAATTTTAAAAGAAATTAATCAAACAAAAAACATTGAAATCCTAAAAGACAAGAAATGGACGTCAGAAGAAATTTTCAAGGCTTGTGATTTTTGCTTGGCACGTTACTCATCCATAGCTGATGAGATATTGTCATTAGGCAAGCCTATAATCATCTATGATAAGTTTGGATATCCTGATTATTTTTTTGATTATGACACGAGGATATTAGCTAGAAATTATGATGAAGTTACAAAAAAAATAAATTTACTAATCAAAGATTATGATAAATATAATATCAGTTTAGATGAAGATAGAAAAAAACTTTATTATAATTTTGAGCCACAAAAAATAAATAAGGAAATAAATAAAATATTTAAATCTTCTTAAATTAAAAGTGAAAAAAAAAAATTATATTGCAATTATACCAGCAAGGGGCGGCAGCAAAAGAATTAAAAATAAAAACATTAAAATTTTTTGCGGGAAACCTATTATTGCATACTCAATACAAGCAGCAAAAAAATCAAAGTTGTTTAGTAGAATTATTGTTTCTACAGATAGCAAAAGAATTTCAAGAATAGCAAAAAAATATGGAGCTGAAGTTCCTTTTATTAGACCAAAAAAATTATCAGATGATTATACAGGTACAGTTGAGGTAATTGCTCACGCAGTTAATTTAATTAAAAAAAGTGATTTAAATATAGTAGGCGTATGCTGCATTTATCCAACCGCGCCTTTTATAGAAGTGAATGATTTACTAGACGCGCATAAAATTTTTAAATCAGGAAAATGGAAATCTGTTTTTACAGCAACATCATATTCTTACCCAGTTTTTCGTTCATTTCAAAAAAATATTAGCGGGGGTCTTAAAATGCTTTATCCTAAACTTTTTAACAAAAGATCTCAGGATTTAAATAAAGTAATGCATGATGCTGGACAATTTTGCTGGGCAAAGCCAAGGGATTGGAGCAATAAAAAGTTGGGTTTCAATAATCAAAGCACAGTAATCGAACTTCCAAGTTGGCGAGTTCAGGATATTGATACTTTAGCAGATTGGAAGCGTGCTGAATTAAAGTATAAAATATTAAAATATGTTAAATAGATCATTTTTCAACTTGAGTTCTATTTCTATTTTGCAAGGCAGATTAGTTGATAGCGAAAGAAAAGGTTTTATACAATATTTTCCATCTAATACTTGGACAAAAGAATTAAAAATAGCGAATGAAAATAAAATTAAATTTATTGAATGGGTTGTCTCTTATGAAAATATTAAATTGAATCCTCTTTTTTACAAATCTGGAACAAATATAGTGAAAAAATATATTAAAAGATTTAAAGTTAAAATTAGATCTGCCGACCTTCAATTTTTTGTCAAAAAACCTTTTTATAAAGCTTCGGGAAAAGAATATTATAAAAGGTTAAATCTTTTAAAAAATGTAATTATAAATTCTCAAAAAATTGGTATTAAGTTTATAATTTTACCTGTTTTAGAAAAAGCGAGCATTAAAAATGCTAAGGAAGAAAAAATATTTATTAACGAAGTATTAAAATTAAAAAAGTATTTAAATAAAAAAAGTTATATTTTGCTTGAAAGTGATTACAGTCCAAAAAAATTTTTAAATTTAATGAAAAAAATAAATAGTAATAAAATAGGCATTAATTATGATACAGGAAATAGTGCTGCACAAGGATATAATTTTAGTAATGAAAAAATTTACATCAAATATATAAAAAATATCCATTTAAAAGATAGAAAGTTTAAAGGTTCTAGCGTGCCATTTGGGCAAGGATCTACCGATTTTAAAAAAATATTTTCAATTTTAAGAAAATTTAATTATAAAGGTTATTTTTCTTTACAATGCGCAAGATCACAAAATAATGAACATATTGATGAAATTTTTTATAACTACAGTTTTTTAAACAAATACAACTATGCATAAGAAAAATATTATTATAAGTGGAGGATCAAAAGGTTTGGGCAGGGAATTAGTTGATAAATTTTCCAAAAAAGGATTTAACGTTATTAATTTATCAAGAACAGTTATCAAAAATTCAAGAAATAATATAACAAATTACAGTGTTGATCTGAGTTCTGAAAAAAAAACAATTAATATTTTTAAAAAAATTAAAAATAAAATAAAAAAAATAGATTTTATAATTTGTTGTGCCGGCAGCGGGAAATCTGTACCTACAGGTAGAGAAAATAAAAAGCATTGGGATCAATCGCTATCCGATAATTTTTTTTCTGCAACAAATCTTATTGAAGCTTATCTTTCTGTCTACAAATATAAAAAAACAAAAATTGTATTAATTTCATCTATAGCAGGGATTAAAATAATTAATGCTCCAATAACTTATTCAGTTGCGAAATCTGCATTAAATTTTTATGGTAAAATGAAATCAAAACATTTAGCTAAAATGGAAATAAATCTTAATATTATTTCTCCTGGTAATATTTTACAAAAAAATAACTTGTGGGGGAAAAAACTTAAAAATAATTATAAGTCAACAAAAAATTATATTAAAAAAGAAGTTCCATTAAATACTTTTTGTAATACAGACCAAATTTATAATTTATGTCTATATTTACTTTCAAACAATGGAGATAATATAACAGGATCTAATTTTGTCATTGACGGAGGTCAATCACTGTAATGAAAAATAATTTTTCTTTAGTATCAGGTGCTGCAGGATTTTTAGGCGGACATTTTTGTGAGGCCTTTCTAAATAATAAATTTAATTTAATAATGGTTGATAAAAAATATGACAAATTAATAAAAATAAAAAAAATTTTAGAAAAAAAATATCCAGAAAGAAAAATTTTGGCCCTCAAACTAGATATTGCTAATGAAAAACAAATTGTTAATTGTTTTAATAATTTAAAAAAGAAAAATTTTTTTGTGAATGTTTTAGTTAATAATGCAGCTATCGATGCTAAACCGAATAATGCAAAAGCAAAAGGAAAATATATTAATCTTCAACAGTGGGAAAAAGAGATAAAAGTTGGTTTAACGGGAACTTATCTAATGATTAAGACTTTTGGAGAAGAAATGTCTAGGAAAAAAACTGGTTCAATTGTGAATATAGGATCTGATTTATCTGTTATTTCACCGGATCAAAAAATTTATAAAAAAAGTTTCAAAAATTATTACAAGCCAGCATCTTACTCAACTATTAAACATGGCCTAGTGGGTATGACAAAATATTTTTCAACCTTATTTGCTTCATCTAATGTTAGATGTAATTTATTATCTCCTGGGCCTGTTTTTCATAAACAACCAAAAGATTTAAAAAATCATTTGCTAAGTAGGACTCCAATGGGAAGATTATGTCTTCCAAAAGATTTAACGGGTACTTTAATTTTTTTATCAAACAAAGATTCAAAGTTTGTTACAGGACAAAACATTTTAATTGATGGTGGAAAAACGATAATTTAATGGAAATTATAAAAATAATTTTAAAACCATTTATCATATTTTGTTTTTGGGCCAACAGATGGATAGTACACAACAAGTTTAAATATGAATTAAATAATAAAGATTTTGGTAAGGTAAATATATTATCTTATCCCTTTATTTTTTTTTACAAACTATTATTAAAAGTTTCTAAATTGTTCATTTTTGAATTTAGCAACTACGCTTTGTTTCAATATAAAACATTAGTTAAAGGCCATTATTCAGCTCAGGGTTCAGGATATTCAGGTTTGGATAATTTAAGTAATAGTCAAAAAAAAGAGCATTATGAAAGAGGAAAGTCCAGATTGGAATATTTTTATAATAATAACAAATATCTTCTAGATTTTAAAAATGGAGATAGTTTTTTAGATATAGCATGTGGTTATGGTAGAGATATAAGATTTTTAAGTGAAAAATTTAATAAATCAAAAATTGATGGTATTGATATTAATGCCACAGCATTGGAAATTATTAAAACGGGAAATCAAAATTCCAATGTTAATGTAATTCAAAATACTTTTACAGATTTTAATTTTTTAAATGAATTTAAATCGGAAAGTTATGATTGGGTGTTAATTTCACATGCACTTTCTGTTATTTTTGAAGATAATTTTGACAAAACTTTAAATTTGAAAAAAAAATTAATTAAAGAGTTTATTAGAATTTCAAATAAGGGATTAATAATTTTGGATCACGATTATAAAAAAAATTTTGTTGTAAAATTAGAGCAAGACACCAGATGTAATATTTTTCATGATTACACCAAAATTTTTTCTTCGCTTAATTTAGGAGAATTATATATGATGAAATCAGATGAAAGTTTTGCATATTTTTGGAAAAAACTAAGATGAGTATTTTTTTAATAGCTGAAATTGGAATAAATCATAACGGCGATCTAAATATTGCTAAAAAATTAATAGATTATGCTTCAGAAGCAGGATTTGACGCTGTAAAATTTCAAAAAAGAAATATTGAAAAAGTTTATACAAAAGCCTTTTTAGATAGTTCCAGAGAAAGTCCATGGGGAAGTACTCAAAGAGATCAAAAAAATGGGCTCGAATTTAGCAAAGATGATTACAATGAAATCAACCAATATTGTAAGAAAAAAAATATAAAATGGTCAGCTTCTGCTTGGGATTTAGAATCTCAAGAATTTATTAGAAGTTTTAATGTGGATTTTAATAAACTTGCTTCACCTATGTTGGGACATAAACCTCTAGTTAAAAAAATAGCCTCAGAAAAAAAGAAAACTTTTATTTCAACTGGCATGGCTACTCTAGAAGAACTTGATGAGGTTATTAATGTATTTAAAAAAGAAAAATGCCCTTTTGAAATTATGCATTGCAACAGCACTTATCCAATGCCTGAAGATGAAGCTAATTTAAAATGTATTCAAACATTAAGGGAAAGATATAATTGTAATGTAGGATATTCTGGTCACGAAAGTTCATTGTTAAAAATTTGCATAACTGCCGCAGCATTAGGAGCAACTTCCATCGAACGTCATATTACATTGGACAGAGCTATGTATGGTTCAGATCAAGCAGCTTCCATTGGAGTTGGTTCATTAAGAAGTTTTGTAGATTCAATTCGAGCCATTCCAAAAGTCATAGGATCAGGAAAAAAAGTTATTACTGAGAAGGAAAAAGCAGTAAGAAAAAAATTAAGAGTTAATATAGATTAAACTCACCAAATTTAAAGTAATTTAATGAAAGTGGCAGTATTAGGAGGAAGTGGTTTTCTCGGTTCTCATGTAGCTGATGAATTGAGTAAAAAAGGTCATAATGTAAAAATTTTTGATAAAAAAAAATCAAAATGGAAAAGATCAGATCAAAAAATGTATGTTGGAGATATTCAAAATTCAAAAGATGTCGAAGTTATAATTAAGAATGCTGATGTCGTTTTTCATTTTGCTGCTCTAGCAGATTTGGATCAGGCATTAAATGATCCAATTAATACCGTAAAAATTAATGTTCTTAGCACGGTTCAAGTACTAGAGTTATGTTTAAAATATAATATTAAAAGATTTATTTATGCCAGCACTATTTATGTAAATAGTGTGGACGGAGGTTTTTATCGCAGTAGTAAAAAAGCGGCTGAAGACTATATTGTGGAATATAATAAAATTTTTGGCCTAAATTATACTATTCTTAGATTTGGATCATTATATGGTCAACGTTCTGATGATACGAATGGTATTAGAAAAATTTTAAAAAACGCTATTTTTAACGAAAATATAAGTTATTCAGGAAGCCAACAAGCAGTTAGAAGATATATAAATGTTCTAGATGCAGCCAAAGCATGCGTTAATACTCTAAGAGCCAAATATAATAATAAGCATATAAATATTACTGGCAATAAAAAGATAAAGGTTGAACAATTTTTAAAAAGTTTATCCAAAATATTAAAAATTTCAAAAAAAGTTAAATTCTTAAATCAAAAAACTACTGGTCATTATAATATTACACCCTTCACTTTTAAACCGAAAAAAGGGCAAAATTTTAAGTATAAGCCTAGTGTAAATTTTTATGAAGAAATTTTAAAATTGGTAAAAGAAATAAAAAATGAAAAACGTTTTAAAAATTTTAATTAAATCATTTCTTAAATTTTTTGTGTACAGCCTTAGCAAAATTCGTCTAGGCAGATATATCCTTGATAAATTGCACATTAATATTACAGAAAAAAAGAAAGTTATTTTTTATAAAGATTTAAAGCTCGAATTTTATGTGCCTAACAGACTCAGTTATTACAGAGTAAATACATTTTCTACCAAGGAGCCAGAAACTTTGAATTGGATAGATGGTTTTGGAGAAAAAACTGTCTTTTGGGATATTGGAGCAAATATAGGACTTTATAGTTGTTATGCAGCAAAAAAAAAACAATGCAAGATATATGCTTTTGAACCATCAATTTTTAATCTTGAGTGGCTAGGGAGGAATATACAACTTAACGATCTTGTTGAAAAAATAGTTGTAATTTCCGTTCCATTAACCGAAACAATTTCTGAAAATATGTTGAATTTTTCCTCAACAGAATGGAGTGGGGCATTAACGACTTTTGGGCAAAACTACACTCATGATGGAAAAAAGCTTAAAAAAAAATTTGGATTTTCAACTATAGGCATATCAATAGATGATGCAAAAAATTTAATGAAAATACCTCAACCGGATTATATTAAGGTAGATGTTGATGGCATAGAGCACTTGATATTAAAGGGTGGCAGAGAAGTGTTATCGAATACCAAAGAATTACTGGTAGAAGTTAATGAAAAATTTGAAAAACACAATAAAGATTGCTTTGAAACTTTGAGAGATTTAGGGTTTATTTTAAAAGAAAAAAAACATAGCGATTTATTCGAAAAAACAGATTTTGCACATTCATACAACCAAATATGGATTAAGCAGTGAGAATAATCTTAGTCGAATTTCCTTGGCAAACAGAACAGATTATTAATTACAAATCTTCCTTTAGGGAGGATGTTATAGTTTCACTAGATGCTGAATCAAGTTATATTTTAAAAACTAATAAAATTAAATATTTTGAAACCTATCAATTTTGTAATCACAAAGAATTATGGTTAAAGTATAAGGAAATAACTGCTCGTACTATTGAAATTACAAAGGTATTAGATAAAGCTTTATGGAGCACAGATCAAAGATTCAAAGATTTAAATTGGAAATTTTTTAATGATTATCATTATCCCATCAAAATTTCCTTTGATCAACTATTTTACTATTCCGAATTGATTTCGGCACTTATAGAAAAATTTAATCCATCGGAAATAATTGTTGTAGATACAAAGGAGATTATAATTAATAATCATTTTTTAATTCATTCTAAAATAAGTGTAATTAAATACTTGTTAAAAACATTCAAAGGTTCATTTACTAAAATAAAAATTAGATATATTTTGCCCGATCAAAATAAAAATTTATATTCAATATTTTATAGTAGTTTAAAAAAAATAACACACAATAATTTTAAAGATTTTCTGAAAAAAATAATTTTAAATAATTATTATAAAATTAATTTTTTAATTAATTATTATACCTCAAAACCGAAATATCTTGCAATCAACTGTCAGGAAATTTTAAGATATAAAAAATTATATCCAAACGAATCAAAACTTTTTCTTTCATACTCTCATAAGAATTTAAATACAAAAAAATTTATAGATAATTCGGTTTTTTTTACAAAGTTTGTTAATTTTTTAGAAAAAGAAACAGATTTTTATGAATTGATAAATCACAAAAATATAAATTTTAAATTCATATTTAATGAAATTTTATTCAAATTAATTAAGCAAAGAGATTTTTTACTTAGCGAATATAATAAAGCAAAGAAGATAATCAATCGAATTAAACCTGCTTGTGTAATTTTTCAAACCACTACTCATTATTATTCCTCAAATATAACATTTAGAAAAAGCTGCATTGATCTTAAAATACCTTTTATAACCTGGGCTCATGGAGGATTTGGATTTAATTATTCTCTTATGAGTTATGATGTCACCGATTTTAGATTCTGTAAAAACTATATTTCCTACGGACAATATTTAAACGATTTGATTAATGATAAAAATTGTGTCCTAAATCAATTAGGATTTCAAAATAATCTAAAAATTTTTTCTGTTGGTTCTGCAAAATTTGATTTTGATAATAGAAAAAAGAAATTGGAAAATACTTTAAAAAAAAATAAAAAACAAACAATTCTTTTTTTTACTGGTAATTTAATTCGTAAAAATAAATTTTATTTTGGAAACAATAGGGAAAAATCTGAAACTTCATTATGGGAATTTCAATATGACATATTATATTTATTTAAAAAATTTCAAAATAAATATAATATTATTTTTAAGGATTATTCTGATGGAAAAAAAAATTTGTGGAAAAAAATTTTAAAAGATATTAAAGCGGATAAAATTTTGTATATTTCTGACGAATATAACGTTAACGAATTGTTGAGGATATCCGATCTAAATGTTATGCCTTGGATAAGAACGACTTTTTTTGAAGCTCTATATTTTAACGCAGATATTTTTGCAATAGAAGAAGATATATTTGAAAAACCTCTTGAAGGACTACTTAAAGATGAATTTTTTTGTTTTAAAGATTCTAAAAATTTTTTGTTAGAACTTAATAAGTATCTTGAAGATGGAAATTTTTATAAAAAAATTAAAACAAATTCAAAAAACTATTTTTTGGGACTGAATAACTTAAATAAACGAGATCAGTTGTTAAACAATACGCTTTCTAAAATAAATTAATAAAAAATAGATTTCCTATTAGTTTTTTAGATTGCTTCTTTAGATGCAACCATATAAGGAATAATATATTATGATTTGTGCTTTAATGATGGGAAGATCAGGAAGCTCGGGATTTCCAAACAAAAATATAAAAAAAGTTTTAGGCAGAAGATTATTCGAATATCCTTTGATTGCTAGCAGCAATTCAAAGTATGTTGATAAGATTTTTGTTACAACGGATTGTCCAATTATAACTCGAATTAGCAAGAAATATGGTGCAATTCATATAAAAAGACCAAAAAGATTAACAAGCAACAAAGCTTTGGGTGAACAAGTTTATGAACATGGCTACTTTCAGATCAGAAAAAAACTTAAATTGAACTCAAAAGATATAGAATTTATTGTTCTTTTAATGGCTAATGCTCCCACAATAACCGCTAAATTAATTGATAAAGGTATTAATATTTTAAAAAAAAACAGAAACTATGATTCTGCAGTAACCACCTCAATTTATAATATGTGGAGTCCACTGCGAGCTAGAAAAATTGATAAACATCATTTACTTAAACCATTTGTTCCCTTCGAAACATTTGGAAATCCCAAAACACTTAATTGTGATAGAGATTCCCAGGGTGATGTATATTACGCTGACATGTCGGTCTCAATTGTTCGACCACATTGTTTAGAAAATCTTAATAATGGATTGTTGCCACAAAAATGGATGGGAAAAAAAATTGCTTCTATTTCATCATGGGGAGGTTGTGATGTTGATTATGAATGGCAACTACCAGGAGTGGAATTTTGGCTTAAAAAACAAGGTTTTAAAAAACCTTAATTTTTTTTAAATTTTATGAAGTCAGTGTACAAAAAATACAATAGTTTTTTTGGTATAAGAATAAAAAATAAATACGATCTAAAAATTTTTTTAGTTAATCTAAAATCAGTTTTGAATGACAAAAAAAATTCTTTGAGAGTAAAAAAAAATTACTTAAAAATTCTCGATTTTGTTAAAAGGGATTTATTCGAATCCGGAACAAAAGGTAGACCAAGGTTTACTCTTAGCCCAAATGTAATAAAAGAAATTCAAAGTATAGATAAAAAAGATATACCAAGTTATTTAGTGCACAGATATCGTTATGAAATTTATCCCCAAATGAGAATTTCTGATGATTTTCCACCGTATTTACAAATTGAACCTACTTCTATTTGCAATTATAGATGCGTGTTTTGTTATCAAACAGACAATAAATTTAATAAAAGATCAAATGGATTTATGGGTCATATGAAACTGGATACTTTTAAATTGTTAATTGATCAAGCAGAAGGAAATATAGAATTTATTTCATTAGCATCCCGAGGAGAACCATTGTTATGCCCTGATATTAAAGAAATGTTAGCGTACACCAGAGAAAAATTTTTAAATCTAAAAATAAATACGAACGCATCTTTGCTAAATGAGAGAATATCACACTCTATTTTAGAAAGTGGTGTAAAAACGTTGGTATTTTCGGCCGATGCTGCAGACACTAACTTATACAGCAAACTTCGAGTCAACGGGAAACTTGAAAGGATTCTTAAAAATATTAAAAGATTTAAGGAAATTCAAAAAAAAAATTATTCTGACACAAAAATTATTACCCGTGTTTCAGGAGTTAAAGTAAACAATCAACAGAATCTTAATGAAATGGAAAAATATTGGGGTGAACTTGTTGATCAAGTAGCATTCGTAAATTATGTGCCTTGGGAAAATGTTTATGAATCTAAAAAAACTGCAATTCAAACACCCTGTTCTGACTTGTGGAGACGCATGTTTGTTTGGTGGGATGGAAAAGCTAATCCTTGCGACGTTGATTACAAATCAAAATTGTCCGTAGGTTATACAAAGAATAATAATATCTCTAATTTATGGCAATCATCTAGTTATAGAAAATTACGCGAACAACATATAAAAAAACTTAGAAGGAACGTTTCTCCTTGTAATAGATGTGTTGTAGTTTAAGAAATAAAAATATTAAAGAATAATTTTAATTAATGAAGAAAAATATATTATCAAATATAAAAGTAGTGAAATTAAAAAAATCATCAAACTTATATAAATTAAAAAGTAAGTTTTTTAAAACAATATTGTCAAATATAAAAATAGTGAAGTTGAAAAAATCACCTAACTAAAAATAATTTTTTTATATGAGTATTTTAAAATATATTAAATTACCAAAAAAGTTGAATAAAAAACAAATAGAAGACTTTTTTAAAAAAAAAGATTTAAGTGAATTTGTAAGAAATCAAAGACATTTAAAGAAAAAAGTAAACGAAATGCGTGTATCTGGCTCTTACCCTCCAGAACTTCGGGATTTATATAGATTATATCAGTTTGTTATTTTAAATAAAAGAACAACCATTCTTGAATTTGGCTCAGGTTGGTCAACTTTAATTTTTTCTATTGCATTAAATGATTTAAAAAAAAAATATTCTCAACAAATAAAAAAATTAAGAAGAAATAATCCTTTTGAATTATTTATTTTAGAAAATGAAAAAAAATTTTTAAATATAACTAAAAAAAGAATAAATAAATTTTACAAAAAGAAAAAAAATAAACCAAAAATACATTACAAATTTTCCGAAGTTGAAATGGTTTTGTTTAATAAAAGATTTGCTACACAATATAAATCTTTGCACTTATGTAATCCAGATTTTATCTATTTGGATGGTCCAGACCAATGGAAGGTAAAGCGCAAAATAAATAATATTAATACTGGACACAAAGATTTGATGCCGATGGCATGCGATATTTTAAAATTTGAGAATTTTTATACTCCGGGAACAATAATCATTGTAGATGGAAGAGGTGCCAATGCTAAGTTTTTAAGAGATAATTTTAAAAGAAATTGGTTATATAAGTATGAGGAAGATCAACATATTTTTTATCTTAATGATCCAATTTTAGGAAAATATAACAAACTTCAATTAAAATTTTATAATGGAAATATTTAATGCAAAATATTCTAAAAAATAAAAAATGTTTTATTACTGGTGCAACTGGTGCTTTAGGTTTTGAATTAGCTCGTTTATTTGCTAAAAATAAGTGCGAACTATTTATTACTGGAAAAAATAATGCAAAATTAATTAATAAATATAAAAAACTTAAATTTGATTTTCCAAATCAAAAAATTTATTTTAAGCAATGTGACCTTACTTTTTCCAATAAATTGGATCAACTATGCCATCTAGTATTAAAAAAATTAAAAAAAGTTGATATTTTAGTTAATTGTGCCGGAATTTTCTCAGTAGAAAATTTTAATCAAGTTAATCTAAAAAAAATTGAAGAAATTTTTGCAGTTAACGTTAAAGCTCCAATGATAATTACAAAAAATTTTATAGGATCAATGAAATTAAATCGTTGGGGAAGAATAATAAATATTGGATCAAGCTCTTCGTATTACGGGTTTGAAAAAACAGCTTTATATTGCTCTTCTAAACATGGTTTACTTGGATTTTCTAGATCTATTTACAAAGAATATAAAAAATATGGAATTTACTCACTAATTTTTTCGCCTGGATCATTTAAAGGTAAAATGGGTAAAAAAGTGAGGAATCAAAATTATAATGCATTTCCAGAACCAGAAGAAGTTGCCAAAATTATTTTTTCAAATATTAAATTTGATAAACAAAAAATTATTTCGGAAATAGTAATAAAAAAATAATTTTTAAATGAAAATATTAACACTAATCGCTGCAAGAATTGGCTCAGTAAGTATTAAAAAAAAAAATTTACAGAAAATAAACAATCTACCTTTATTGGTTAGAGCTGCAAAAAAAATAGAAAAATCAAGACATAAATTAGATTTATACGTATCAACGGAAAGTGATCTAATAATATCTACATGTAAGAAATACAAACTTAACTATATTAAAAGACCAAGAAGTTTATCAAAACATAACACAAGTACTGATGAAGTTTTAGCTCATGCATTAAAATTTTTACATAAAAAAGGAAAAAAATACGATATACTTGCATCAGTGCAGTGCACCTCACCTTTTTTTGATACAAAACATTTTGATGATGGCATTAAATTAATTTTGACCAAAAAAGCTGATAGTGCTTTTACAGCATCAAAATTTTATGGCTTTTTGTGGCAATTTAACAAATTAAATTTTGCTATACCAATTAATCATGATAAAAATAAAAGATTACGAAGACAAGATAAGAAGCCTGAATTTAACGAAGATGGCGCGATAAAAATTACCAAAGTTAAACTTTTTTTAAAAAACAAGTCGTTATTTAATGGAAAAATAAGAATTATTGAAACTCCTGTTGAGAATACTTTGGACATTAATGAAAAAATTGATTTGAAAATAGCAAAAATTTTCGAAAAATATCTGTTTTAAGAAAATGAAAAATAAAAAAAAACACGTTTTAATCTTAGGAGGTAGTTCCGATATAGGAATAGAGGTTATCAAAAATTTTATAGCATTAAACTGGAAGATAACAGCACATTTTTCTAAAAATAAACATAAACTAAAAATTCTAAAAAAAGCTTCAAAAAATTTAAATATAGTAAAGTTCAATTTTACGAACTATAAAAATTCAAATATTGAAAAAATGATTTCAAAAAAATTTAACAAAAAATATGATTCAATTATAAATCTTATAGGCTACATAGATAACAAAGGATTTGAAAATACTAATCTGGATAGCATTGTTAAATCATTAACTATAAATACGATAATACCAATTCTAATTGAGAAACGATTAGTAAAAAAAATGCTAAAACAAAAATGGGGAAGAATTTTGAATTGCTCTAGTATCGGGGTTAAATTTGGAGGGGGGACAAATTCATACAACTATTCTTTAGCAAAACATTGCCTGGAATTTATTCCAAATAGTTACAAAAATTGGGCTAAAAGAAATGTATTTATTAATAATCTTCGTATTGGAGTAACAAATACCAAGATACACAAAAGAATGAAAAAAAATATGAAAATGAAGTCAAGAATTAGGCTCATTCCAATAAATAGGATGGCTAATCCAAAAGAAATGTCGACTTACATTACTGATCTTAGTACTGAAAAAAACTCATACATGACAGGTCAAACTCTGACCGTATCGGGCGGAGAATAATATCATTTTTATATTCGATTAAATGAACGTAGGTAATTCTCAATTGGAATTAATTGCTAAAGTAAAAAAATACTTGGCAGAAAAATTAAATGAAAAAATAAATGTTCACAGTAGTGGAGTCTGTTATTTTTGCTCTCCTGGGCTTACACCAGGATATGTAAAACTTAAATTATGGAACGAGGGTTTAAAAAGTTTATTGACTACATACAAGATTTTATTAAAAGATATAATTTCCATATCAAATTTGCATAACTACCACATAATAAATGATCCTAAAAATTATACTGAATACAGCAAAATTATTGTTTCGTGGGCAAAAAAAGATGATTTTTTATCTGATGGAACGTATTTTGATCGATATTTTAAACTGAATTCAAAAAATATTAACAAAACATTATGGTTTTTAGTTTATCAGGATGAAATTTTACCTGATAAAATTGATAATAATATTTTAATTTTTTCAAAACCTCAAAAAAAATTAAAATACAATTTTTTTTATCTTATAGGCTCTTTATTAAAGAACATTATTTATTTAAAATTTTCACCCAAGAAAATTATACATAGAGTTTCTTGGTTTACAGAATTTTCATACTTAATATGCCTAAACATAAAAAAATATATAAAAAATAATACTAAGGTCGTTATCATGCCTTATGAAGGGCAGCCATTTCAAAATGGAATTTTCAAAATGTGCAAAGAAATTAATAATAATGTTAAAACCATAGGATATGTTCACTCTTTTCCAGTAGGACTACCCACAAATTTTGTTTATAGAGACGGTGCTCCGGAGGAATTAATAGTTAACGGACAAGATCAATATTACTGTTTTGAAAAACATTTAAATTGGAATAGTAAAAAAATAAAAATTTTGCCCTCTATAAGATTCAAAAAAGGAAATTTAGTAAATATGGCTGGATTTATTTATTTGCCAATTATTATTAATTCAATTGACACAATAATTAAGTCACTAGAAAATTTTATAATTAATAATAAAGAAATAGTTTTACCAAGTTTTATGATTAAAAATCATCCTTTAAGTGTAAATTCAAAAAAACATTTAAAATTAATAAATCAAGTGAACAATCTTTTGCTTAGGCATAGCACTTCTTTTTCAAAAAAAAATGATATGGGAAATATTTCTATTTTTATTGGTGCCACCGGCTCAATAATAGAAGCTTTAGAACGAGGAGTCGAAGTTTTGCATGTTTGTGAAGATGCGGTTTTACAAAGCTATAGTAGCGACTTATGGCCTAGTATAAAAGTTAACGAAATTAGTCATAATGTTTTTAAATATAAATTAGCAAAAAAGGGTCATCTAATCGAATTTGGAGAAAGTAATAAAATTTCTGAAAACTACCACTTAAATTGAATAAATTTAACATCAAATATAGTATTATAATAAAAAGAAAATATGAATAATTATCTAAAAAATAAAAAACTTAGAATATTGTTTTTATATCCCAACCTTAACATGAGCACGTTGGTGCCAAACGCAATATCTATACTTAGTTCTGTATTAAAAAAAGCTGGTTTCAGTAATATTGATTTATTTGATACCACTTTTTATCAATCTGATGGATTAAGCAAAGATGAAGATCGAGTTAAAGTTGGACAAGTCCAGCCATTTAATTTTGATGAGAGAAGAATAAAACTAAAATCAACAGATATGTATAAAGATTTTGAAGAAAAAGTTAATAAATTTAAACCTAATATAATCTTTGCATCTATAGTTGAAGATACTTTTCCAATTTTTATAAATTTTATGAATATAATAAAAAATAAAAAAATTCCTTGTCTTGCAGGCGGAGTGTTTCCAAGCTCAGCACCAGAGAGGGTAATAAAATTAGATTTTGTAGATTATGTTTGCAGAGGCGAAGGAGAAGGCGCTTTAGTTGACTTGGCTAATGCTCTTGAAGAGGGAAAAGACACTGCAAATATTGCAAATTTATGGGTTAAAAAAAATGGAAAAGTTGTAGCAAAAAATCCTATTCGTCCTGCTCTTGATGTTAACACTCTTCCAGTGCAAGACTTGTCAATTTTTGAAGATATTTCTCTACATCGTCCAATGATGGGGAAAATTTACAGAATGGCCCCAGTCGAAACTCAACGTGGATGTCCTTATACTTGCAGATTTTGCAATTCACCTGAGAAGAATGAATTTTATAATGCTCAAAAAGCAGGTCGATTTTTTAGAAAAAGAACGATGAAACATCTGCATGAGGAACTGAAAGAAATTATATCATCATTCGGAATAGAATATATTTTCTATATTACAGATACATTTCTAGCTATGTCAGAAAGAGAATTTGATGAATTTTGTGAAATGTATTCAGAGTTCAAATTGCCCTTCTTTATGAATACGCGACCTGAGACTGTTACTGAACGTAGAGCAAAAAAATTAAAAGAAGTAAATTGTCATAGAGTTAACATTGGAGTTGAACATGGTAATGATAAATTTAGAGCAGAAGTTGTTGGTAGAAAATATAAAAATGAACTTGCGGTTAAGGCTTTCGAGTATATGTATGATGCTGGAATATCAACAGTTTCTAATAGCATTGTTGGTTACCCAGATGAAACAAGAGAACTAATATTTGATTCCATTGAGTTGGCTAGAAAACTTAAATGTGATGATATGAATGCATTTACATTTACACCTTATCACGGCACTTCTTTAAGAGGCTTGTGCGAAGAAAAAAAATATTTAAACAAAGATACGTTAGGTCATATATATGTAAGCGACTCTCTTCTGAACATGCCTTCAATCTCGAAAGAAGAAATTCGAGGATTAATGAAAACATTTGTTTTATATGCTCGTTTACCCAGATCTTATTGGAAGGAAATAAAAATTGCTGAAATGGAAACTAAAGAAGGTATTAATAAATATCATGAATTAATGAACTTGTACAAAAACAATTATTCTAAAGCTGGGGTAGCGCCAAATTAATCATTTGACAATCTTATTTTATTTTGTTACGAAAAAAAATTAATACCGAAATGCATGGTGGGGAACAATGTGAGATTCATTGGCTGTTCCTGCAACGGTGTGAACGAAAGTTCAAG
>Ga0310344_10001354_pt1 | contig 18762 bp, 23 predicted proteins | sample HC15DNA20200_MG_FD_203801 | JGI IMG/M metagenome (GOLD analysis project Ga0310344, IMG submission 203801) | Marine microbial communities from station ALOHA, North Pacific Subtropical Gyre - HC15-DNA-20-200_MG | ecosystem: Environmental > Aquatic > Marine > Oceanic | place: Pacific Ocean: North... | reverse complement strand
GTAACTCCTAGCTTCTTTAGTGCAGTTTGGATACTGAATAAATTACCTACACCATAATCTAATATGGCAATCTTTATCATTACATCATTCCCTTCGATGAGGGAGTTCCATCTCTTCTACTATCTGGTGACATTGCTTCTCTCATTGATAATGCCATTGCTTTTATTGCCGCTTCCACTTTATGATGATCATTGTTTCCATATTCTACAATAACATGAATGTTTGCCTGTAAACTAGTTGAAAACGACTGAATAAAGTGATAAATATCTTCTGCAGGCATATCTTCGATACCTTCTTTATCTATCTTTAAATCTGCAACTTGGAATGGACGTTTAACTAAATCTACTGCTGAATATGCTAATGCATCATCCATTGGAACAAGGGCAAAACCAAATCTCTTTATAGATTTTCGTTCTCCAAGAGCTTTGTTTATTGCTTCACCTATTGTTAATGCTACATCTTCAGCTGTATGGTGAATTAAATCTCCAGTTGCATCAATTTGAATATCTATTAAACTATGCGTAGCAAATGCAGTAACCAAGTGATCTAAAAATTTTACCGAAGTATTTACCTTTACATCTCCAGTTCCTTCTAATTGTACTTTTACTGTAATGTCAGTTTCCTTTGTTTTTCTCGTTACTTCAGCTTTTCTCAATTCACTCACTAAATAATTCAGGTATATCGTTAATATTACTTATTATTATATCCGCTTTGTTGTCTTTGAAAAGCCTAATTTTATTTCGTTCTGACCGTGAACTACCATATATTCCTGCAAATATATACTTCTGATTCTTAGATTTACCCGCCGCTTTAGTCATTAAAAGATCCTCCATAGAATCACCAACATACAATATGTTTCCTTTTCTAGATAGATTAAAAGCAGATTTTCTTAGTGTTACAGGATTTGGCTTGTCAATTCTCGCCCCATATCTTGAAATTCTTGCTAAATCTTCGATGAATACGTTTCCCTTTATATTAAAAAATCTGAATAACTTACCTAACGAAAATTTTGTTCCAATCTTACCTCTTCCTGTTACAATTGACATATTTCTATTAAATCTATTATTTAGAGAAATTAACGACGATTCTTTGACAATTAATTTCTCACCCTCTATAGTACCTCTTCGATTAAAATATATTTTCTTTGTTCTTCTTGCCTTCTTTATTAAATTTTTACCATAAAAAAATTCATCAAATACATTTGTTATAATATTATTTTTCCTATCCTTTCTAAAATTTAATAATTGTTTGGAAGAATTAATTAGATTTCTTTGTTCTATATCCAATCCTTTAGTAATTAGACTTTCGATAGAGTCTAAATCAAATTTTTTAATGTCTTTTGCTAATGCATTCAGTTCTTTTGTAAACTCTATTTTACTATTTTTTTTCGTAATTTTATTTAATTTAATTGAATCTAATCTTTTAAATGAATTTGAAATATTCTTTATATTAATATTATTGTATTCCTGTCTATATCCTACAGATACGTTTCTTGGAATCATTGATATGATTTTTAAAATTATTACATAGCAAAATTTATAGTCATTATTGAATCCTCCTGTTTGTCTAAATAATTCCAAAGTTGATTTCGATATTTTAAATTTTATAAATTGTTTATACAACATTTTTTTTAATATATACGAAATAGTCAATTCTATACATTTATCATAAGAATTTTTTGAGTTGATTAAAACTCCATCACAATCAAAAATAATTGTATTAATATTTTTAATTTCGCTATCTGAAATTCTAAGATAGACTGTTTTGTTATTAATTACCTTTTTTTGATATTTTCTTGCCATTTTCCTTTACAAATCTTGCTTTTACGGATTTTCCATGATTGATTAAACCTTCTTGATTCGCTAGTTTTTCAATCCTGTCTACATTACTCGCTAATTTCTCTTTAGTTGTTTTTGCTACAAAAAATCTTCTGGTAAAATCAATACTAGATAATGCTGAATAAAATTTTCCTGAACCACCTGTCGGTAATACGTGATTTGTACCTAATCCATAATCACTAAATGCTGCTGGAGTATAATCTCCCACTAATACAACTCCACTAGACGTTAATCTTTTTGCAAGTAAATCTTGGTTTTTAGTCATAATCTCCAAGTGTTCCGAAGCAAAATAATTGGAGAAGTCAATACATTCTTGTATATTTCTTGCTAATACAATGAATCCATTACCAAGTAATGATTTACTGATTATATCTTTACGCTCAACTTGTTTTACTCTTTGTTTTATTATCTTGATAAGATCCTTTGCAAGTTTCTTCGATGGTGTCACAACCCCGCACAAACTATCAACACCGTGCTCAGATTGAGCAAATAAATCACTAATAATTAATTCTTTATCTGCACTATCATCGGCAATTACTAATAATTCTGACGGTCCTGCAGGTAAATCAGTTCCCACATCTTCAGATATTATCTTCTTAGCTTGATAAACAAAAACATTTCCTGGACCTACAATCTTTTCAACAGGTTTTATTATATTTGTACCATATCCCATTGCAGCTACTGCTTGTGCTCCTCCTACTTTGTATATCTCATCTACTTGACAAATATCTGCTGCTACTAATACTGAAGAATTTATTTTCTTATCTTTTGACGGCGGTGAACATACTATGACTCTTTTTACACCTGCAATTTTTGCAGGAACTGCAGACATAATTAACGATGAAGGATATACTGCATTTCCTCCTGGAACATAACATCCTACGCTATTTAATGGAACTAAATTATATTTTACATAACTTCGTTTATCTCTTATCTCAACTTCATTCACAAACTTTGAAAACGATTTCATTAATTTCTTTTCAGTTCTTTCTATTGACTTTTTTAAATTCTGTAACTCCTTTATCACATCCGAATCAACTTCTGAATATGCAGAATTAATTTCCTTTTTACTTACTCTTAATTCATTAGGAAGTAACTTAACCTTATCAAATTTCGATGTGTATCTCAATAAAGCTTTATCTTTATTTTTTTCAACATTTTGCATTATTTCTTTTACATATGCTGAATCCATAGATTTTACTGTATTTCGACGGATCTTTTTCGAGATTTGTTCTGCTGTTGATGAATTATTTATTTCAAAATATTTAATCAAACTATTTACCTTCGTCTTCGTGAATTTTATCCAGTGGAAGTACTTGACCAGGTCTATGTACTATCAGACCCTGTGCATATTTTCTCAGAGATGGTAATATCTGAAGAAATTCTTCTTTGGGTATTACTGTGTTTACAGAATACCATTCGTCGCTCGATAGTTCACTAATGGTGGGCGATTCTAAAGATGGAATTATGCCTAATACCTGATTTAAGTTATCTTTCTTTACATTCATAAATATGTGTACTTTCGATTTTGCCTCTACTACTCCTTTACATAGGCTCAATACATCGTATATTTTTTGTCTTTTTTTAGGTTCTTTTAATGCCTTTTTATTTGCAATTAAATGAGCAGAAGATTCCATTATTGTATCTATTACTTTCAAATTATTCTGCGCTAAAGTTGATCCAGTTTCAATAACATCAAATATTACATCTGCTTCTTCAGGAGGTTTTGCCTCTGTTGCACCAAAAGAAAACATTATTTCTACATCCTTATTTGTTCCAGTCTTAAACCATGGTGTGATAATTGTTGGAGTTTTATTTCCATATTTCTTTTTATAAATTTCATTATTCATTACATATTGCTTAGCTAAATTCAGATATTCTGTCGAAATACGTAATTGTTTTTTGTTCTTTATATGATTACGTAGTAAAGCCGAAAAATTCTTACTCTTATTTGAATCTGGTAACGCAACAACTATTCTAACCCTTCCATACTCTAAATCAAGTAATTTAACTACGTCTGCTTTATTCTCTTTTATCCAATCTTCTCCTGAAATACCTACATCTTGTGTTCCTTCTTGTATATTTTTTGGAATTTCCTGCGGTCTTAAAATCTTTATACTTATACTATTGTCATTAATTATCGGCCTATAAGTTCGCGTCTGACCTTTTATAGTATATCCTGCATTTTCGAAGAACTGGTACGTAGCTTTTTCTAAAGACCCTTTTGGTAACGCTAATTTAATTATTGTCATAAAATTTCTTCCCTCTTTTTCACACAAACTAACGAAAACTTAGTTATTAAAGATAGTAAAATATTAAAGTCAAGACTAGAAAATGTACCAAAACGATTATTCGCGATGAATGCAACCACTCATTTTCTTCAAATAGATTCATCTTAATCCTTTATTTAAGCATTTGTTGTTATAATAAAATAATTAATTGGGCAGGGGTAGCGAATCTTAACAGAGCGAAGCCCGGTCAACCGCGGATTATTAAAGCGGAAAGGACTCAAGATCGGCTTGTTGAGACATCCTCTCCTCTAGAGGTTCATGGGTTCAAATCCCATCCCCTGCACTTTTCAATTGATACTTTTTAAAGCCGAAAATTATATACAATTATTATGATTGTTGAATTCAATGGCAATACTCCGAAAATACCATCAAGCACATTCGTTGCTCACAGTGCAGATATTATTGGTAATGTTGTATTGGGAAACGATGTAAGTGTCTGGCATAATTCTGTAATTCGAGGAGATTTTAATTCTATCATTGTTGAAGATTCTTCAAATATTCAAGATAATAGTGTATTACATGTTGATCCCAATGAACCTCTTCACATTGGTACCAACACAACCATTGGTCATGGTTGTATCATACACGGGTGTACAATTGGAAATTCCTGTTTAATCGGAATGGGATCTCTGATTATGAATAGAGCTGTAATAGGTTCTAATTGTATAATTGCTGCGGGTACACTCATAACTCAAGATACAATAATTCCTGATAATAGTATTGTTTTAGGAAGACCAGGAAAAATCTCTAAACAAATATCAAAATCTGATTTAGAATACATTAATTCGAATGCTAAAGCTTATGTCACTTTAAAAAATAAATATCTTAATCAATAATTTACTGTTTTTTAATAAATTCAAGTGCAACTGAGTTAATACAATATCTTTTACCTGATGGTAATGGTCCATCATCAAATACATGTCCTAAATGAGAATCACATTTATTACATAATACTTCCATTCTAATCATTCCTGCAGTATGATCTGTTTCAAATTTTAAAGCGTTGTCGTCATATGCCTCAAAAAAACTAGGCCAACCAGTTCCTGAATCAAATTTTGAACTTGATTTAAATAAATTATTATCACAACACACGCATTTGTAAATTCCCTTATCCTTTGTTTCATAATATTTACCACTGAATGGAATTTCAGTTGCTTTATTACGACATACTTCAAATTGCTCTTCAGATAACATTTCCTTCCATTCACTCTTATTCTTATTTACTTTCTCAGGCATGAAATTATTGAGTTACAAATTGATTTAACTTTTCATTAAATTTTATTATTAAAATGGGCCCGGAGGGATTTGAACCCACGACTTTTGGTTATCTCCAAATTATCCGAAGACCAACGCCCTATCCGGGCTGGGCTACGGGCCCAACATTATTGAAGTAATTTAATATAAAAGTACAAATTAATGAGAAAAGGATATTCCCTATTAGTCCATAGATTCTCTTGTATAAGTGATTAGTAAATTGGAAGAAACGACTGATATTATTGAAGCAATTGAGAGCAATAAGGGATTTCTAATTAAAGATAATGATTCTCGCCAAGAATTAAAAATTCGTGGTTTTGGCGAGGGGAAAAAACATGGGTTGTTATTACGAGACTATGAAGCACTATATCTAATTTATTCTTCTAAACTCGACGTAATAAAAGACAAAAAAAAGTTAAGTTTTAATGATGTTCTTCAAACCGCTTTACTGAGAGACGAAAATGCCTGGACTAAATTCTTAATTTACAGAGATATAAGAACTCGTGGTTATGTCGCTAAAGAAGGATTTGGTTTTGGCGCTGATTTTCGTGTTTATGATAAAGGAAACTTTGGTTCCAAAGCAGCAAAGTATATTGTATTTGCAATGAACGAAGGTAATGAAATTAATATAAAATCCTTAACTGATTCTGTTACACAAATTTCTAGAATGGGTAAAGTTCCTATTATTGCAGTTGTAGAAAGACGCGGTGAAGTTATTTACTACCATTTATCTAAATCTCATTTTCGTGAGTTGTTTTGAACTTTAATTTAATTGCTTTACTTTCTTTAATTCGTCCTATTAATTCATTCATGATTGGATTAGCTGTTGTAGTAGGAATTGCAATTGGTTCTCCTGATATGTTATTTTCCCGATTAACAATTTATGGATTCATTACTGGGTTCTCTATCTCATCATATTCTATGATAATTAATGACATCTACGATATTGAAATTGATAAAATAAATCAACCTGAACGTCCTCTTGCTAAGCAAATAATCTCAATTAATTCTGCACTATTATTATCTCTTATTCTACTATTAATCGGTCTTACTAGTTCATTGATTATCTCTTATGATAATTTAATTATAACTGCAATCTTCTCTGTCTTATCTTGGTTTTATAATATATGGGGTAAAAAACAAGGAATAATTGGAAATTCAATTGTTGCCTCTTCAATGTCAATCCCATTTATTTTTGGAGGTGTGATAACTGGCAATATCTCATTATTGGTCTGGTCAATCTCTTTAATCGCTTTTCTTTCTGGAATGGGAAGAGAGATAATTAAAACAATTGCTGATATTGAAGGTGATAAAATTAAAGGTATAAAATCAGTTTCTATTAAATTTGGATCCCGTAATGCCATGCTAATTGCTTGTGGATTTATTTTAATTTCTATTATTATTTCATTTATTCCAATATATCTTAATTTAATTCAAATTTATTATATTCCATTACTAATAATGACTGACTTAATTTTACTGTATTCCATATTCATAATTTCTAAAAATTATTCAAAATCTGAATCACTAAAAGTTAAAAAACTTATTCTTTATGCTATGTTGTTTGGTTTAATTACTTTCCTTGCGAATAGTATGATTGTATGGTAAGAGTGTTTATTAATGTGGACTGAAAAATATAGACCTAAAATTCTTAGTGAAGTAGCAGGTAACGACGATTTACGCGGTAAAATTAATCAATGGCTTCGTACTTGGGATTCATCTTTTAAACCCCTTCTTTTACAAGGAACTCCTGGAGTTGGAAAAACCTCTCTTATCTATGCTTTAGCCAATGAACTAAATTATCATGTCATTGAGCTTAATGCAAGTGATAAAAGAACAAAAAACAATCTTCAATCTTCTCTGGAACCACTTTTCCAATCTACTACTCTATTTAATGAAAAGATTTTAGTCCTAATCGAGGAAGTTGACGGACTTGATTCAAGAGCTGATTATGGCGGAGTTGACTTTCTTATTGATACGATTGATAGCATTTCTGTTCCAATAATCATAACTTGTAATTCTTCAGAATCTAAAAAACTCTCTAAACTAGTTAAAAAATGCCAAGTGTATAAATTTAAAAAAATTGAGCCACGGCAAATAAGTTTAGTACTAGAATCTATTACAAAACAAGAAAAGATTAACATCTCCCTTGACAATATAATCGCTATCTCAACTAATGCCAATGGCGATTTGCGTTATGCTATTAATACTCTTCAAACATATGATTCTACTCTAGATCAACTACCTTCCTTTATCTCTAAATCTCTTTCTCTTGATCAAGGTATCCGTCAATATCTTGATTCTGACGATATCCCTTCAGCAATGAATTCTCTTCTTAATACTAACTCTAATCCAAATGACATATTACGTGCAATTTTCAGTAGTGTAGTCTCCAGTTCTAGCAAAATTCCAAGTAATGAATTATCTAAAATTCTCTCCATATTATCTGATGTAGATATATTATTAGGTAGGATACTAAAAACTCGTGAATGGCGACAATTACGGTACTTTAACTCACTTCTTGTTTATTCCTTATTCGAACATTTATCACCTCATCCAATAAAATTCAGTTTATACCACAATCCATTCCCAATACAAGTTCGTATCTGGAATGACGGAAGAAACTTCCGTACTATTGTACAATCACTCAATAAATACAGTAACGAATCTTCAAATAATCTAATTGATTTAATTCCCTATCTAATATTAATTCTTTCTAAAAATAAAAATCGTGAAAATGTTCTTACTCGACTTGGTTTGGAAGATAAAGAAATCAATACAATAAATAGAGAAATTACAAATATTTCAAAATCTAGGTAGCTACTATTTCTTTTTGGTCGTTCATGTAAGTTCTTAACACTTTAGGAATTGTGATACTTCCATCCTCATTCTGAAAATTTTCTAAAATTGCAATTAAAGTACGTTCTGTTGCAGTTAAAGTACTGTTTAATGTATGTGTTAATACACTCTCTTCATGCGGTTTATTTCTATATTTTATTCCTAATCTACGAGACTGAAAATCTGTACAATTACTACACGAAACTAGTTCTCTGTAATTGTCTTGTCCAGGTAACCAGGCTTCTATATCAAAAGTTTTTGATGATACTTTACCCATATCTCCTGAACTTAGTAACATAACTCTATATGGTATCTCTAATTCTTTGTAAAATTGTTTTACATCTTCTAAAATCTCTTCATGTTGTGTCCAAGAGCTTTCTGGATCTGTAATAGAAAAAATTTCAACTTTCTCAAATTGATGTACTCTAAATATTCCTTTAGTATCTCTTCCATGTGATCCTGCTTCTTTTCTAAAACATGGGCTGACTGATACATATTTTCTTGGTAAGTTTTCTTTGGAAAATATTTCTTCCGAATGCATCGCAGCTAATGCATGTTCCGACGTTCCAATTAAGTATAAATCCTGATCCTCAATTTTATAAATTACTTCTTCAAAGTCTGATAATATTACTGCTCCACTCATTGGCTTTCTATTCATTAAATATGGAGGCTGCAACATGGTATACCCTTTTTTATTCATATAATCAAGAGCAAATGCAATTAACGCATAATTCATTTTTACTAAAGAATTTTTTAAGAAATAAAATCTTGAACCTGAAATCTTACTCGCTCTCTCTAAATCCACCAAATCATTTTTTTCTGATAGTTCTATATGATCCAATGAATTCTTATTTAATCCTATTTCAGGCTGCCAATTTTCAACTTCCTTGTTTGCTTTTTCATCTTTTCCAATTGGAACTGATTCGTGAATCAAATTTGGTATAGATTCCAAGCGCTTATTGTAATCATCTTGGCTTACTTTTACGGTATCTTGCAGTTTCTCAATTTTACTAGATATGTTTTTCATTTCTGTCAGTATTTTTGATATATCCTTGTCTTGACTTTTCTTTGATGATATTTCTTGAGAAATTTTATTTCGTTTCATTTTATATGATTCTAATTCAGTAATTAATTCTCTTCTTTTCTTGTCTACAGTTAGGAGTTCTGAAATATCTATTTCTACATTCCTGTTCTTTAACATAGCAACAATTTTTTCTGGTTCCGATCTTATTATCTTTGGATCAATCAATTATTCCACCTTTTCCAACGTTTTACTAGTCATATCAATCATTGCTAAAACCTCATCTACAGTATTTAACAAAGTTTCTACCACGTTGTTAGATTTGAATTTTATCTCTAAAACATTGTTTTTTACACTCTGATTCATAGTTAATCCTTCTGGAAAATCTTTATTGTCAGGATCTAATGATTTAGCAATAATTACAGCCGTGGATTTTTTCCTGAATTTTATACTAATATCAATTTCAATGTTTTTTTTCATATCTGTTTTATTAGATATTATTCTTTACTTAAGATAATTGTGCAATTACTGATTTATATTTCCAATTCTTAGGAATTACATTTTTCTTTTTATAATATTTTGAAAGCCTATGTACCTTAGCTTCGAGTAACTCTAAAGATCTTACATTTTTTCTATCACCTTTATTTGATTTTAGGTGATTTTGTAAACTCAATGCTCTTTTTACTAAAGCTTCTAAATCTTCAGGAATTTCTTGTTTGATACCGTTTTCTTCCATAAATTCCTTCATATTTTTTCCAGTTACTGATTTTATCGATGATATTGCATATTCATCTCTTAATTTAATACCAATTTGACTTGCATTAAGACCTTCTTTATTCATTTCAACTACCAGTTTTCCAATCTCTTCAGGTGTAATCTTGACCCAATCAGATTTAATAATAGATGGTTTCATAGATTGTGATTTTCCTCTACTATTTCCGTGTATTCTTGTCAACTGTTCTCTTCACCATATAAGATGTTTATAATGATAAGTCTTACGTTTTTATTGGTTATTTTCCAACCATTCGGCAAATATTCGAGCCGCTTTTGACCTATGTGATATTCGATTTTTTTCATTCAATCCCATCTCAGCAAAAGTTTTATTTTTTCCCTTAGGAATGAATATTGGATCGTATCCAAATCCCAATTCTCCCTGTAAATCAGTTGATATGGTTCCTTCACAAATACCTATGAAACTCTTTACAACTTTTCCTTTATCTCCATATACTAACGCAGAATGAAATTCTGCAGTTTTGTCTTCTCTATTTTTTAATAATCTTACTATTCCTCCCAATCCTATTGTCTTATAAACAAACGCTGAATATGGACCTGGAAAACCATATAATGAATTGACATAAATCCCTGAATCTTCTACAATAAAAGCATCATCTGTTTTTGATGCTATTTCTTTTGCAGAATATTCAGCAACTGATAAAACACTAAATGCCTGAATTTCAGTTCCCTTTAAATCAACGACTCGAAGATCTAAATCATAATCTTCTAATATATTCCGAATCTCTTCATATTTGTCCATATTCTTTGTTGCTAAACTAATTTTTTTACTAGTCAACTCTTGCATATCTCCCTCTCATTTCAATTTTCTTTACAATCGAAAAAATTTCTTCAGTCGAATTTTTCATTACAGATTTGTAACCCTTCTTAAAATTATTAAACACTACATTAAACACATCATTATGTGCACTTTGTAAAATCCCCTTAAACAATCTTATATCTACTCCTTTATCTTCTAATTTTTTACTTGTTGTAGATAACCCAAAATCTATTAAACAAACACTGCCATTTTTCCTTATTATCATATTAGACGTCGTTAAATCTCCATGAATAATATGATTCTTATGTAATATTCCTACCATTTCTCCAATTATCCTGCCTATTTCTGCTTTATCAGACTCATTTTTTGTTAATACATCTCTCACTTTTGTACCTTCTACATTCTCCATTATTATTTCTGATTGTCTCAAATCAACGAAATAAATACTTGGAACATCTAATTTCTCTCTGATCTTATTCAACATATTAGCTTCTTTCAACGTTCTATTCGATCTGATAAATTCGTCTATTTCCTGACGCCTATATTTCTTAATATCCCTACGTTTTGAAATCGCTGATATTCCGAACCATTCAGTGGCCGTTACTGTTGCCTCTGCACCTATGTTAATTATTTTCTCCATTTTATATCTACTCTATCTAATCTCCACGATTGTTTTACCCAACTTTCCTCTACCGAAACTTTTGTACCACTATTATATGCCAATATTCCTGTCCATGCTATTTGTGCACCACAGTCTCCTGCATAGTTTCTTGGAATTACTGACAACTTTGAATTTCTTTCATTACACATGTCTTCCAACATTTCTTTCAATCTAGTGCTTGCGGCTACTCCTCCTGTTATTATAACTTCTTTCTTTTCCAAGAATGACAATGCTCTTTCTGTAACTTCTGCTAACATTGCATATGCGGTTTCTTGTAATGAAAAACATACATCCTCGACTTTTTCTCCTTTGTCAATCATTTTCTTTGCACTCGTTAATATTCCCGAAAACGAAACATCATTACCTTTTACAGAATAGGGTAATCTCAAATAGTTCTCCGATTCACTCGCTAATTTTTCAATTGTTGCCCCTGCTGGAGAACTATAACCTGCATATCTTCCAATCTGATCAATTAATTGACCTATTGTTAAGTCTAAAGTTTCTCCAAACGCTCTCCATTTACCAGAATTAAATCCTAAAATCATTGTATGTCCTCCAGAAACTAAAAGATTTACTGGATCTGTTGTACCCGTTAACAAACATCCTAATTCAATATGACCGATTGCATGATTAACTGGAACAAGTGGTTTGTTTAATTTTAATGATAAAGCTCTTGCAGCAGTTGCACCCACTCGAAGACATGGGCCAATACCCGGTCCTGCAGAATAAGATACAATATCTAATTCCGTATACTTGACCTTTGCTTCATCTAAGGCTTTTTGTATTACTTCATTCGCAATATTTGAGTGATGTCTCGATGCTTCTCTAGGGTGTATTCCAGAACCTTTTGGAGCTTTATAGATGTCCTTCACATCTGAAAAAATATTTCCATCCGCATCTACAATAGATGCCCCAAATGTGTGAGCCGTTGATTCTAAACCTATACAAATTTGTCCCGTCTTCATTAGTTAACATTTAAGACTCTCGATTATGAATATATTTCTAACTGTATTGAAAAAAAATTCAAATAAGATGGCTTTTCGAACCATCGAAATCACTTTTGTCCTTCACGAGACTGAAAATACCGAGAATTTCATGTCTCATTTATGCCATATACTAAATTTATCCCCTGAAGATTTCAGTATTAAAAAGACTGAAGGCCATCACAATAATACTATACAACTAATTCGCGCCCATTTTATTCGGGATCGGGTACAAAATATAACAGAAAAAATACTTTCTTCTCTTAGTAATGACGATTTATCTAATCTAAGCACTGATTTGAACAATCATTTAGACGATAAATTCAATCTATATCTACGTTTTAATAAACAAGAAATTATCGATAACAATTTGTCAATCTCTTACGATGATTCTGTTAGGATAAAGATGAAACCAAAAATTAAATTAAATGAAAATAAAGCGATACAATCATATAATGAATTGTTGAGTAAATACTATTGAAAGTAAAAAAAAGATATCTTCTAATTGACAACGATAATATCGATTATATTAAATCATTGAATTTAAAACATATAAAAATCGTGAGAAATAGCTTCAGTAAAAGAATAATTCTAAAAGTAAAACTTGATAATCTAGAATTAATCAAAGAACAATTAATTAGTCACGATATAGAGATTCTACAAGTTTCAGGTACACTCAAATCCATAAAAAATAAGAAGAATTAAATTATCTCAATACAATCTATTTTTGGGATGAAGTATTAGTCGCCCCAGACTGAGTTCAGATGAAGCTCCGGGATTATTATCCTCTTTTAGTCTGAATTATGAGGACACTGCGACGAAACTGACCACTATTCTTTCCAAGCTAATATTAAATTTAATATTCCAAATAAATTACCAAATAAAATTAATCCAATTCCAAGCCCACTTGGTATTGTAGCAAATTCCATCATTATACCTACAACAAATTCAGACATTCCTGAATATGCGGAAGACGATCCTACATACCCACCCCAATACATGAAAATACTAGCAAGCAAAGATCCAATTTCTAGTAATATTATTTGCGCATACACTAAATTTCTTTTTACAAATTTTATCTCATATAATTTCCACAATAAGTAATATACAAATGTCCATGCAATAAATCCAATTACTGCAGCAATTAAAAATATGAAATATGCCAAAACCATGTAAATTCCTGGCCATTCAGTAATTAAGATTGGAAAAGCTAATTGTGGAATTAAAATAGGAAATAAAAATATTATTGCAACAATTGTGTTTAATACTGATAATTTCAGAAAATTCTTTACTACAGTTTCAATCCTAATCATATTATTTTCTACTCAAAACCTTAATTTCTGATGCTATTAAAATTACCGAATATACGGAACCTGACCAAATTATTATTGATGCAATTCTTTTCCAAATTCCCAAGTCTTCTCTAAATGTTTGAATTTCTAATTGACTTAATAAAAATAAAAATACAAGCCCAAATAAAATAATGAAATTTCCCCACAGTATTGATATTTGTAATTCTCTTTCCTTCTCAATTCTAAAATAAAATACTATGTCAAGTAAGAAAATTACTAATGGAATAATCAGATATGGATTTAATAAAATAAGAAAATAAATTTGATATAACACGTAATTTTAATATGATATTATAATATTTCAAAATTCTCATCCGGATACTAGTAAAATTTAATAAAACTTGAACCAATGATATTGTAATTATGTCTGATTCCCACATTATACCATTAAAGTCACTTAGCAGTAAAGATGTAGATTTGGTAGGTGGTAAAAGTGCTAATTTAGGTGAGTTATTAAATGCTGGACTTCCAGTTCCTGATGGATTTGCTATTACTACTTTTGCATACAAAACATTAGTTCTAGAATCCAAATTCAAAGATCAAATTAGCAAAATTCTGGATACTCTGGACATTGATGATTTTAATTCACTTAATTCTTGCAGTGATAAAATTAGAGAGATTATTGAAAATATTCCTCTTTCTGAAAATTTAATCTCTGAAATTTCTTCTTCGTATAATTCTTTAGGCGACAACGTAGAAGTTGCAGTACGAAGTAGTGCAACTGCTGAAGATTTACCTACTGCCAGTTTTGCAGGCCAAATGGATTCTTTTCTGTATATCAAAGGAATAGATAATGTTCTTAAATCTGTTAAAAAATGCCTTAGTTCGGTTTTTTCATCTCGTGCAATATCTTATAGACATGAAAAAAACTTTGACCATTTCCTTGTTTTAGCTAGTATTACTGTTCAAAAAATGTTAGATCCTGAATCTGCAGGTGTTATGTTTACACTAAATCCTGTTAGTGGAAATAAAAATGAGATTTATATCGAAAGTTCGTGGGGCGTAGGCGAAACTATTGTACAGGGTAAAGTTGATCCAGATTCATTTATTATTTCAAAACCAAGTTTATCTATCTCTTCCAAAAATATTAATACTAAAAAACTTATGACGATTCGAGGAGCTACACAAGGAAAATTTGCAATTGCCGATAGAGCTTCTGCGACAGAAATTGACGTATCTGAAGATTTACAGAATAAACCTTCAATTGATGATAATGTCGTAACCAGTCTTTCTAAGTTTGCTATTCAAATTGAAGAACATTATGATAAACCTATGGACATTGAATGGGTATATGAAAAAAACTCTCATGATCTTTTTATTGTACAAGCACGCCCAGAAACTGTTCATTCTTCATCTACAACTGATGTTGAACCTATATTGAATGGAATAGGAGCTTCTGCTGGAGTTAGAACTGGCAATGCAAATATCATTTTAGACATAAAAAATACTTCTAATTTCCAAGACAATCAAATTCTTGTTACTCAAATGACTACTCCTGATTGGACGCCAATTATGAAGCGCGCTTCTGCTATTATCACTCAATCCGGTGGAGCTACTGCCCATGCTGCTATAGTATCTAGAGAATTAGGAATCCCTTGTATTGTAGGAGTAAAAGATGTTACCACCCTCTTAAAAAATGGACAAGAAGTTACAGTAGACGGTTCTTCTGGATCTATTTACGATGGTAATGTTGAAATACAAAGTAACTCTGAAGACCAAATTTCCTTTGATAGCGAATCTTGGCCAGTAACTGCTACTCAAGTATATATGAATCTTGGTTCTCCTGACCTTATTGATAAATATAAAGTCCTTCCATTTGATGGAATTGGATTGATGCGTATTGAATTTCTCATCGCTGATAAAATTTCCAAACATCCATTAAAACTAATTGAAGATAATGAATCCGATAAATTTGTTAATACGCTTTATGAAGGAATACGTAAAGTAGCTAGTACAATTGCTCCCCGTCCTGTTGTTGTACGTTTTAGTGACTTTAAATCAAATGAATATAGTAAACTCGAAGGTGGAGAAAAATATGAACCACATGAAGAAAACCCAATGATAGGTTGGAGAGGCATCTCAAGATACATAAGTCCCGATTACGAACCTGCTTTTCGTTTAGAATGTCAGACAATCAAAAAATTACGCGATAACGGTCTGACAAACGTTTGGGCAATGTTGCCATTTGCTAGAAATACATCTGAAGTAAAAGACACACTAAAGATTATGCAAGAAGAAGGCCTTGAACGCAGTGATGATTTTAAAATTTGGTTAATGGCGGAAACTCCTAGTCTAGTTATTCAAGCAAATGATTTTGCGAAACTATGTGATGGGTTCTCAATTGGCAGTAATGATTTAACTCAACTTATGTTAGGTGTTGATCGTGATTCCGAATTATTATATAATCTTGGGTACTTTAATGAACGGGATCCTGCTGTTATAAAAGCAATACAATTATTGATTAAGGCCGCACATGCTAATGATATCACAATCTCTATTTGTGGACAAGCTCCTTCATTATACCCTGAATTTGCAGCTTTACTAGTTGAAGAAGGAATTGATAGTATTAGTGCCAATCCTGATTCAGTTATACGCACGCGTCGTTCTGTTAATGGTGCTGAAAGAAATCTATTACTCAATCTAAGAAAAAAATCTAAACGCCTTGGTCTCGAGTAACTTTATTCTTTTCAAAATACAATAAGCATTAGCACGGAAATTACAAAATACTATTTTAGTCGTTTTAAGGTGGACTTGGCAATCCTTCTACGCCAAGTTGTATCTTGACAATTGATGGACCAATTCCTGGTGAATTATCTTCATTATCTCCCATTCCACCAACATCAAAGTTTGTTATGTAAATTGATTCACCTGAAAACGCAACACTTGATGGAAATTCTAATGGTCCAGTATTATCATTTTTAGCTACTTCTATAATTCGTCTTCCACCATCACCTTCAGGAGTTATAGCCATTATAGCATTCCTTCGATTTGTTGCAATCCATAAGTTACCTGCTTTATCAAATGCAATTCCATCAGCACCAATCAATGCTTCATGACTTCTCCATACAGTTACAGAAACTATTGCACCATCTTCTTTTCTAGTTTCTACTTTATGAATTACTCCATTACCTGTATTAGAAAAGTACAATGTTCCATCATCATCAAAAGCTAATCCATTAATTCCGAAAGGAAAAGTAGGATCCCTGGACGTCAATTGATTTGCAAATTCTTTTTGTGCTTTTGAAGCCATATTTACTTCCCAAAGTATTCCATTTATGCTATCAGATACAAACATTCTTCCAAAATTATCAAACGCAATATCATTTGCAAATTTTAATCCACTTTTGAATAGCTTTGCATTACCTGGTGATGCAGCATTTATGTCATCTTTCAGTAATCTCCAAACTTCGCCACGATTACCTGTAGCAACGTAAAGATTACCATCATGATCAAATTTGATACCAAATACACCAATTCCCTCACCATCTGCTACAACTTTTCCAACAACTTCCATTTTACCCGTTCCTGGATCAATTCTTGAAATCTTTCCTGTATTATCGCCAATGTATAAGTATCCATCTTTATCTGATGTAATGCCTTCTGCAAACAATGACATCTCACTAGAATCAGGATCTAAATCTAAAAGTAATTGTGGTTTTAATCCAGGTCTTGGATCATAATTTATTTGACGAGGAACTACAAAAATTCCTAAAATCATTACTACTAATCCTAAAACTACCAAAACCACTAACAAATTCTTTTGTTTCATTTTTCCTTCCATGATTATCTCCCCTTATTTCTATTTTATTCACTCATTTATAGATATTATGCTAAGAAATTAACAATCTTTAACATAGATAATGACTATATAAATACCATATGACATCTATTGATGACACTGATAAGAAAATTATTGCCGAATATCTTAAAGATGCTCGCATTTCTTATCGTGAAGTCGCTAAACGACTACATCTTGCTGTCGGTACTGTTCTTACAAGAACTAAAAAACTTGAAAACGACAAAATAATTGAATCCTATTCTGCTATTCTAAATCACGATAAATTAGGTTATGAAATAATTGCAATATCTGAAATTACTGTATCAAAAGGAAAACTTACAGAAGTAGAAACTGCTATAGCGAAACTATCTCCAACTTGTGCTGTTTATGACGTTACTGGTGAAAATGACGTAATCATTATCTCAAAATTTAAAACTAGAGATGAAATGAGTAATTTTACAAAAAAACTCTTATCTATGTCAAATGTTGAACGAACAAATAGTAAAATTGTACTTAATACGATTAAAGAAGACTTTCGCCTATCCCCTTAATAGATATACTTAATACTAATTTACTCAAACTTTATTACAGGGAGAAATATGAGCGACGACGAACGTATTATGGAGAAGTATCGTGGACCATCTAAACAATATCCTAAAGTCGAACGTAAATTCTTTATTCGTATAGCTTTTGGTATTATCATAATTCTTCTTGGTATTATTGGTCAACAAATTAATGTTGAACTTAGCGAAACTACCATATTAGTACCAGGCCCTGATCCTGGAGCTGGACCTAGTGAAGTATCTTCTGGTATTGATGTAACTCGTACTGGCGGTATGCTGGCTATGCTTGTTGGCACTGTTGTTAATCTAAGAGCAATTAGTACATATCGTTCTGAATATGGCGAAATCAAGGAGACTGAAGAACGTCCTGAGACTTTATTTATTATTGCTACTTTAGTTTTAACCTTAGCTGCATTAGGACTAGCAGGTAGTTTTATTCTTTAGTAAATTATTTAATTAACGCTAAAGCCATTTCTGTTAAAACATCTTTAGGATTATCTGCCGTAACAAATCCTCTACTTGCTCCAACACCTTGCATTCCTAATTCAATTGCTTTCGATACATCATCTTTTGTTGATATACCCGATCCTGCTATAACGAATATCTTATCATCAATTTCTCTGATTACTTT
>Ga0310344_10001352_pt1 | contig 18765 bp, 17 predicted proteins | sample HC15DNA20200_MG_FD_203801 | JGI IMG/M metagenome (GOLD analysis project Ga0310344, IMG submission 203801) | Marine microbial communities from station ALOHA, North Pacific Subtropical Gyre - HC15-DNA-20-200_MG | ecosystem: Environmental > Aquatic > Marine > Oceanic | place: Pacific Ocean: North... | reverse complement strand
AGGGTCTCCGAATCGAAAAACATCTTGCCGCGACGCGGCCTCACTGCTAGTGTTTGAAAACATTCGATTCGTACTCCGGTCGCTTTGCTTTTCCTCTGATAGCAGCTGGAACGTTCGATTGGTTGGTGTCAGAAGAGGCGTTGACGGGGAAGAGTAGGTTCTCCCAGGACCGCAAGCGAGCCGGAGTTGGTGTGAGCCGGCGGGTTCTCAGAGCTGAATGTCGCCCCTGAGCTGGTTGGCTGAAGGGTTTTCTTCTAAGCCGATCCGGAGCCCTCCGAAAAGGGGTTTGAGAGGTTCGATGGTTAATCGAACAAGCGGGGTGGTACCGCGGGCCGCATGCCCGTCCCTGATTAGAGGGACGGGTTTTTTGTTGTGGGATTCTGGATGCGAAAAGGATGGATGGCAATGAGACAGGGCGCTGTTTCGCGACGCGCGGCGCAGGGAATGGGTTTAGTGGTCGATGTACGAGGCGGAGGCGCCGACTAGTCGCTGTCTCCGCGCCCGGGTCCAGGATAGACCACATTTGATCTCATTTCCTTGTCAGATTTCTCTTTCTCAGGAGTTCCACTGATGACTTCCAAGAACGGATCGTCCACGAACGGCTACAGCCCCAATACTCTTGCTTCTCGCACCGGTGGTGACGTGGTGTGTGACGCTATTTTGGAGGCTGGTGTCGATGTGGTATTCGGAATGCCTGGTGGTGCTTCGCTACCGTTCTATGACGCTCTTTACCGTTATCAGGATCGACTTCGACACGTTCAGATACGGCACGAACAGGCTGCGGGATTTGCTGCGAATGGGTATGCGCGTGCGACCGGGAAGGTGGGTGTGGCTACGAGCACCTCGGGTCCTGGTGCGACCAATATGGTCACGTGTATGGCTAATGACATGATGGACTCTGTTGGTGTCGTATACATCACTGGTCAAGTTGCGCGGCCTGTAATTGGGTCGGACGCATTTCAGGAAACTGATATCACCGGAATTTCGATACCAATCACGAAGCACAGCTATCTAGTTCTCGATGTTGATGATCTCCCTCGAGTGATGAAGGAGGCGTTTCATCTCGCTGCAAGTGGTCGACCCGGTCCTGTCCATGTAGATATTCCAAAGGACATCTTCCTGGAATCGACAACCGAGGTGGCTCCAAGGGATCTCAACCTTCGGGGTTACCAACCTCCGAAGGTTGGCAATCGGACAATGGTTCGACGGGCTGCGGATGTAATTAATGCATCCGAACGACCAGTGATTATGGCTGGTCACGGCATTGACATCTCTGGTGCTTCGGACGAGCTCTTCGAGTTAGCGACTTGTGGGAACATCCCGGTTGTCTCAACGCTTCATGGAGTTGGTACGTTTCCTGAGACGCACCCTCTCTCATTCGGAATGCTTGGGATGCATGGGCTAGCCTACGCAAACTTCGCTATGGGCCAGACCGACTGCATCATTGGCCTAGGTACTAGGTTCGATGATCGTGCTGTTGGGAAGGCTGATGAATTTGGACCTGATGCGAAGGTAGTCCATATCGATGTAGATCCTGCAGAGATCGGAAAGGTTCTTCAGACCGACGTCCCAATTGTCGGCGATTTGAAGATGACCCTCGAACATCTACTTCCGCTCATCGAACGGCGTGAGCGCGTGGCGTGGATTGATCAGCTAAATCACTGGCGCGACGAACACCGGTCACTTGATATCCCCGAGAGTCCTGATTCTGTGTTGCCGCAGGAGGTCGTGCGTGCCATCTACGAAGTGTCGGGCGGTAAGGCTCGCGTGATCGCGGATGTAGGCCAGAACCAGATGTGGGCGGCGCAGCACTTCTGGTACGAGAGTCCGCGGATGTTTTTCAGCGCCGGTGGTTTAGGTCCCATGGGATATGCACTGCCGGCTGCAATGGGCGTGAAGTTGGCTGATGAGCATCAAGATGTTTGGTGTGTGACTGGAGATGGTGGTCTGTTGATCAATATTCAAGAATTCAACACGCTTGCTGCGGAGGGTATCAACCTGAAGGTTGCTGTTCTCAACAATGCGCATCTTGGAATGATTCGGCAGTGGCAGGAATTTTTCTATGAGGGACGATCTATGGGTGCTTATCTGGACAACCCTGATTTTTCAAAGGTTGCACAAGCTTTTGGTCTCCATGGTATGAGTGCTAATTCTCGTGACGAGATGAATGAAGCGATCCAGATGGCGCATGCACATGACGGTCCGGTTGTGCTGGATCTGCATGTTGACCGCGTGGAAAACGTGTATCCGATGATTGTTCCTGGCACTGGTGTGTCTAGTGTGATTGAGGATCCGAGATGATGGAGACACAGGTGCACACCCTAGTAGCTACCGTGCAAGATCACCCTGGAGTTTTGACTCGTGTAGCCAGCCTCTTCCGTCGTCGCGGATTTAACATTGCCAGTCTCGCTGTCGGGCATTCCGAGGAACCGGGCTATTCTCGAATGACCATTGCTGTTGAAGGTTCCTCGGATGACGTCAAGCAATGTGAAAAGCAGCTCTACAAGCTAATTGAGGTTGATTCTGTTCGGAATGTAACTAATGCGTCTGCAATCACACGCGAGTTGGCCATGATAAAGGTCCGAGTCGGAGCGAGTGATCGACCAGCCTTAGCGGCTGCCGCCGACATTTTCCGTGGTGAGATTGTGGATGTAAGCAAATCCTCCATGATCGTGCAGATGACTGGTGGGCAAGACAAAATTGATCGGTTCATTGATGTTGTTTCGGATTACCCGATTGAAGAAATCTCTCGAACCGGTGCTATCGCGATGGTGCGTGAAAGCGCCGACTGACGAAATGGAATATCCCATGAATAAAGAAGTTCTGTATGAAAAAGACATACCGAATGATGAATTGCGTGGCAAGAAAGTGGCCGTGCTTGGTTACGGGAGCCAAGGGCATGCCCACGCGTTGAATCTGCGCGATTCAGATGTCGATGTTGTCGTAGGGTTGCGTGCTGAAAGCAGTTCACGGGGTCGAGCTGAGGATGCGGACTTGGCGGTGATGGATGTAGGTGCGGCGGTCACTGCTGCTGAGGTTGTGATGTTGGCACTCCCTGACCAGGATCAACCGCACGTCTATGCTGAGCAGATTGAGCCCCAGCTCAGGTCAGGTCATATGGTGATGTTCGCGCATGGATTTAACATACATTTCGGCCAAATTCAGGTTCCGGATGACGTGGATGTTGCCATGGTTGCCCCCAAAGGTCCCGGGCATATTCTTCGAGACCTTTTTGTTGAGGGTGTTGGTGTTCCGGCTCTTGTTGCTGTTCATCAGGACGCCACGGGCCGGGCGCGCGACGTAGCGCTGTCTTATGCGCAGGGTATTGGTTGTGCCAAAGCGGGGCTAATTGAGACGACTTTCAAGGATGAGACAGAGACGGATTTGTTCGGTGAGCAGGCGGTTTTGTGCGGCGGCGTTTCGGCACTGGTGAAGCAAGGGTTCGAGACCCTAGTGAATGCTGGATACGATCCGAGATTGGCTTATTTTGAGTGTCTGCATGAACTGAAACTGATTGTGGATCTCATATATCAGGGTGGGATCAGTTATATGCGGCACTCGATTAGTGACACTGCCGAGTACGGTGATCTTGTGTCAGGCCCTCGGGTTATCAACGAGAGTTCGCGGATGGCTATGCAGGAAATCTTGACAGATATCCAGGATGGCGAATTCGCAAGGCGGTGGATTCTGGAGAATCAAGCCGGTAGACCAGCGTACAATGCGTTACGAAACAAAGACCATGACCATCCTGTTGAGGTCGTTGGTCGTGGTCTCCGTGGCATGATGGATTGGTTGCCAAAAACCCGCGAATGATGTTGTCTTACGTCGCATGCGACATGCTGAGTCTAAGAGTTATGCGCATACTCGCGCTTCCCGTCCCCTCCCGATAGCGGAGGGGGCTTCTTGGGGACGTTTGCGGTCGCAATGGATGACCGCACCATTTTGAACTGAGGAACTTGTCGCTATGCGACACGTACGCATTTTTGACACTACGTTGCGTGATGGAGAACAGGCTGCTGGCGGGGCACTGACTGTCGATGAGAAGTTGGAGATTGGCAGGCAGCTTGCCCGCTTAAAGGTGGATGTTATCGAGGCTGGGTTTCCGTTCACCTCACAGGGTGATTTTAAGGCAGTCGAGTTGCTTGCTCGTGAGCTCCATGACGTCGAGGTTGCCGCTCTAAGCGGATTTAAGCGTGAGCAGATTGATGCCACTTGGGAAGCGCTGAAGGACGCCGACCGACCTTTATTACATATCGTGATTTCGACTAGTGACATTCACCTTGAGCATCAGCTGCGAGAACGTCGCGAGGCCATCATTGATATGACTCGAGATGCTGTTGCATATGTTCGTAAGAAAACGGATCACATCGAGTTTTCGGCAATGGATGCTACGCGATCCGATGTCGAGTTCGTCGGTGACGTTTTTTCCGCGGCCATTGAGGCGGGGGCTACAGTCGTTAATTTTCCCGATACCGTTGGCTATGCACAGCCCGCGGAGTTTGGGCATATGGTTCGTCAGGTTGTCGAGAACACGCGAGGGATCGAAGATGTTGTGTTGTCTGTTCATTGTCACGATGATTTAGGGCAGGCTGTCGCCAACTCTCTCGCGGCTATTTCGCATGGGGCAGGCCAGGTTGAGTGCACGATCAATGGAGTTGGAGAACGGGCTGGCAATGCTGCGTTGGAAGAAATTGTGATGGCACTCCGTACGCGCAATGACTACTTCGACGCGGACACTCGCGTGATGAGTACCGAGCTTGCACGGACGAGTCGCCTTGTTTCGAACTATATGGGCATGGTTGTTCCTCCGAACAAGGCAGTGATCGGATCCAATGCTTTTGCGCATGCCTCAGGCCTGCATCAAGACGGCATGCTCAAGGAACGTACTACCTACGAAATTATGGATCCTGCTGATATTGGTGTAGAGGAGAGCAGCATTGTTCTTGGGAAGACATCCGGTCGACATGCTTTTCGTGACAAGTTGCAACGTATGGGATATGAACTCGGTGACGGTGAATTTGCGAATGCCTTTACCGCGTTCAAAGAAATAGCGGATCGTAAGAAGGCGATTACTGATCGTGATATTGAGGCGATTGTTCAGAATGAGCAGCACCGAGCGTTTCACCAGACGTTCGAATTGGTGCATGTACAGGTGAGCACGGGAACTGGATCAATGCCGACCGCGACTGTTCGTCTTCGATCTGATGACGGTGTCGAGCACTCTGATGCTGCAATTGGGACGGGACCGATTGATGCTGTTTATCAGGCGATAAACCGGATAGTGAATGTTCCCAACCGTCTGACGGAATTCTCAGTGAGTTCGGTTACAGAGGGTATCGATGCGATTGGTGAAGTCACGATCCGTGTCGAGAGTGACGCAAAGGTATTTAGTGGGCACGGTGCTGATACAGACATTCTGGTAGCAAGTGCACATGCTTACATCAATGCTCTGAACCGTCTCTTGGCTGGTCTTGGTAAGGACTGGACTTCAACACCTGAGGCTGTGTCGGTATCTGCTCCCGTCACTGGAGTTTAGATAGACGCATGGGTAGGACACTGCTGGACAAAGTTTGGGACACGCACGCTGTGCGGGAGCTTCCGAATGGGCAGACGCAGCTCTTTATTGGACTTCATCTGGTTCATGAAGTGACAAGTCCTCAGGCCTTTCAGATGCTGGCCGAGCGTGGATTGTCTGTTAGGTATCCCCACCGAACATTCGCGACTGTTGACCACATCATTCCCACAACGCTGGTGGAGCGTCCGTATGCTGATGGAATGGCCGAACAAATGTTTGTCGCGATTGAGCGCAATCTTGAGGGCACGGGGATTGCTCTTTTTGACCGATCGAGCAGTCGTCAGGGCATCGTGCATGTAATTGGGCCAGAACTTGGGCTTACTCAGCCTGGTATGACCATCGCTTGTGGCGACAGTCACACAAGTACGCACGGTGCCTTCGGATCAATCGCGCTTGGTATCGGGACATCGCAGGTGCGTGATGTATTGGCTACACAAACGTTGGCTGTGGCTAAGCCTCGGTGCCGTCGTATTGTGGTTGATGGTGAGTTAGCTGATGGGGTCTACGCTAAAGATGTGATTCTGGACATCATTGGACGTTTGGGTGTCCAGGGTGGCGTAGGTTATGCCTATGAATATGCAGGTTCGACGTTTGAAAGAATGTCGATGGATGAGCGGATGACGGTATGTAACATGTCCATTGAAGGCGGGGCGCGTGTCGGATACGTTAACCCCGACGCTACGACCTATGCATACGTGATTGGACGTGAATACGCGCCCGCAGGTGCGGACTACGCTAAGGCTACGTCGTGGTGGGACACCATTGCGTCTGATGGGGATGCGGCATACGACGACGAGATTTGGATTGAAGCTAAATCGATTGCTCCTATGGTCACATGGGGTATTAATCCTGGCCAGGTTGTGGGTGTTGACGAACGAATCCCCACTCTGACAGATGTTGGTGACGACGCGGAGCGATTTTCGATTCAGGAAGCGCTTGACCATATGCAATTGCGTTCTGGAGATCCGATAGCTGGAACCCCGGTTGATGTTGCGTTCGTCGGTTCGTGCACTAACAGTAGGTTGTCGGACTTGCGTGAGGCAGCTCGTGTTGTAGAGGGACGACAGGTCTCCGATCGCGTGATGGCATTGGTGGTTCCGGGTTCACAACAGGTTCAGGCAGCGGCGGAGGCAGAGGGACTGGCTGATGTTTTTCGTGCATCCGGATTTGAGTGGCGTGAGGCGGGATGCTCGATGTGTCTCGCGATGAACCCAGACAAGTTGGTGGGTGATCAGGTGTGTGCTTCGTCGAGCAACCGTAACTTCAAGGGTCGGCAGGGTAGTCCGACTGGTCGGACGCTGTTGATGAGTCCAGCGATGGTTGCTGCTGCTGCGTTGGCTGGTGAGGTGACTGATGTGCGTGCGCTGGTACAGACCTAGACACGGCTCTGATGGCTGAAGATCAATCCATCACTTCTATTTCAGGAACCGGGATTCCTGTACGTGGCAATGATATAGATACTGATCGAATCATCCCGGCCCGTTATCTCAGAGAAATCACATTTGAGAATCTTGGCCCACATGTGTTTGAAGATGATCGAAAACAGCTTGATGGCGCTCATGCGTTTGATGACAAACGATATGCCGGTGCTCGTGTACTGGTTGTCAATCGAAACTTTGGCTCAGGTTCGAGCCGAGAGCATGCCCCACAGGCGCTTATGCGTTATGGGATTCACGCGATCGTTGGCGAAAGCTTCGCTGAAATATTCTTCGGTAACTGTACGGTCATTGGAGTTCCTTGTCTTACCCTTCCAGGTGAAGACATAGATTCGATACAAGGAATGATTGAACAAAATTCGGAAACCGTTATCAGTATTGACATCGCGACGGCTGTTATCACCGTGGGTGAATCTAGTTATTCTGCTCAACAGCCGGAAGCGGTTCGGCAAGCGTTTGTGACCGGTTCTTGGGATGCGCTCGCAACACTGCTTGAAGCGGATCAGGAGATTGTTGATACCTATAACGCCTTGCCGTACGTCGGTGGTTGGAATCCGGATTGAGAGACGCGCACGTTGTTGTGATTCCGGGAGACGGCATTGGTCCTGAGGTGGTTTCGTCTGGTGTAGAAGTCTTGTATCGGACGTCCGAACTGTATGGTCCGGGGTTGCGGTTGACCGAGCGAATGCTAGGTGGTGGCAGCATTGATAGATTTGGCGAGCCGTGTACCGACGAAGTTTTTCAAGATGCGCTGGATGCAGATACGGTGCTGCTTGGCGCAGTGGGCGGCCCCAAGTGGGATGACGCGCAGGCGAAATTCACCCCTGAGGAGGGTGTCTTGCGACTGCGTAGCGGGCTTGGTCTCTACGCGAACGTGCGTCCGGTCCGTGTTTACGATGCGCTTGTTGGGCAGTCCCCGCTTCGGTCGGAGATTGTGCGTGGGACGGATCTCGTTATAGTTCGGGAGCTCACCGGCGGGCTATATTTTGGAGAACCCAAAGAAATGAGAATGGTCGGTGGTGAACCAGCTGCTGTGGATACGCTGTTGTATCGACGCAGTGAAGTTGAACGAATTGTTCGCCACGCTTTTGGTTGGGCGTCTGGCCGGAGACGCAAAGTGCTATCTGTGGACAAGTTCAACGTTCTCATTAGTGGGAGGTTTTGGCGTGATATCGCTACAGAAGTTGCTGGGGAATATCCCGGCATCGAATTTTCGACAATGCTTGCGGATTCTTTTGCAGCAGCGTTGATTCAACGACCTACCGACTGGGACGTGGTCGTGACCGAGAATACGTTTGGAGACTTTCTTAGCGATGAAGCTGGGGTTTTCACCGGGTCGCTCGGCATGTTGCCATCAGCGAGCCTTGGGGATGGTTCGCATGCTCTTTATGAGCCAGTCCATGGAAGTGCACCCGATATTGTGGGTGAACGGATCGCGAATCCAATCGCTACAATTCTTAGCGTCGCAATGATGTTTCGTCATTCGTTTGGTAAACCTGAGGCGGCCAGTGCAATAGAGTTAGCGGTTGAGCAAGCCTTGAATGACGGATTTCGTACGCGCGATATTACCGAGCCAGATGCTTATATCGTGGACACTGAATCTATGACGGAGGCAATTATTGCCAGGATTGAGGGTCCTAAAGCTCGATAAGCACGCAAACAAGTTGTTGCGTTGGAATTGGTGGGGGTGCCTGGTAGTGCGGATCAAATACTGGGCAAGACTGGATTAATAGCCATGGAAATCATTCTTTATGACACGACTCTGCGTGACGGTGCGCAGACGGAAGGCATTTCGTTTTCGACAGAGGATAAGCTGCGTATTGCGCGGAGGCTGGACGAGTACGGCATCGGATACATCGAAGGTGGGTTCCCGGGATCGAACCCGAAGGACCGTGAATTCTTCGAGCGTGCAGCGGATATGGATTGGCAACAGGCTCGTATCTGTGCTTTTGGCGCTACTCGGTATAAGGATCGCGGGGTCGAGGAAGATCCGACCGTGACAGCCTTGCTTTCTTGTCCGACGCCCGCGGTTACGATCGTGGCTAAATGTTCTCGCTATCAGGTTGAGGATGTGTTGGAGACCACGACAGACGAGAACTTAGCCATGATTAATGAAACGGTTGCATACCTAAAGGAAGCTGGACGCGAGGTTCTTGTTGATGCTGAGCATTTTTACGACGGGTTCCGACATGACATGGGTTATACACGAGCTTGTCTCGAAGCAGCGGCGGAGGCTGGGGCTCGATGGCTTGTGCTATGCGATACCAATGGGGGTTCACTTCCAGAGCAAGTGGCGGAAGCTACACGGACTGCGTCACGATGGATTAATGTCCCCATTGGTGTGCATATGCACAACGATGCCGATCTTGCGGCAGCTAACACAATTGCGGGCGTGGCAAATGGTGCGTCCCAGATTCAAGGTACGATCAACGGGTTTGGGGAACGTTGTGGGAATGCCAATCTCACAACGCTGATTCCAACTCTTCAGCTGAAGCTTGGTCGAGATTGTGTGTCGTCCGATCAACTGCAGAAGACGACGGACGTCTCACGATTTGTTGGTGAATTGGCCAACGTGGTCCCCGACCCCTATATGCCGTATGTGGGGCAAAGTGCGTTTGCGCACAAGGCTGGATATCACGGGAGTGGGGTGCGTAAAGACGCGGATGCGTACCAACATATTGATCCGTCGATCGTGGGCAACGAATCACGTATCGTGATTTCGGAGCTGGCTGGTCGGAGTAGCATCGCTGAGCGAGCGCAGCAGCTTGGGCTTGTAACCAATCAGGACTTGATAACTGCTGCGCTTGCTGAGGTTAAATCTCTTGAGGAAAGAGGTTTTCAATTTGAAGGCGCGGAAGCTTCCTTCCATCTCCTATTGCATCGGCTGCAAGATGATTATGAGGCTCCGTTCGAGTTTGTGGATTTCTTAGTTTTGGCAGAGACACGCGAAGGTCGCGATATGTTGTCTGAAGCTATGGTGAAAATACGGGTTGGTGACGAAATATTTCAGACCGCGTCGGATGGGAATGGTCCAGTCAGCGCGCTTGACCGTGCTGCTCGGAAGGCATTGGAGCGATTTTTTCCTTCCCTCGAGCAAGCGCATCTTATCGACTATAAGGTTCGAATTCTTGATTCGACATCTGCCACTAACGCTAGTGTGCGAGTGTTGATCCAATCAAGTGACGGAGCCTCTGAATGGGGCACGGTGGGTAGTTCAACGGATATTATTGAAGCCTCCTGGTTGGCTCTTAAAGATAGTTACGAATACGCATTGTTGATAACCCAGTCCAGTGCCTCGGACTTGAGAGCAATAGAGCTGTGACGAAGTCACGAGCAGATCGCAATCAAAAGGGTGTTTTTGTTAGCGAATTGCGTATTGATAACGCACTTGGGATCCGCTTTCTCCGCTAGAGGTTTTCTTCAGCGATTCTTGTGCTTCCGAGGGATTACGATTACAAGCACTCTTGTTGGCCGATTATGAGTTAGTAAATGGGCCTGCGTTCCAGGGCTCTTCTTCGGCTGTTAACTGTGTCGAATCAATTCCACCGCGAGGCGTGTGGCATCTTGAAGGGCGGCATGCGGCATGAATTCTTTGACTGAGTGGACGTCGATGTAGCCCATGCCGAGGCATACGGAAGTGATCCCTTTCTCATTGAACTCATGCGCGTCGCTGCCACCTCCGGTACTGACGTGTCGGAGGTCAAGGCCAGCGGCCTCAATAGCTGCATCTGCGAGCTGAACGGCAGGATCTGATTCATCGAGTTGATACGCCTGGTAAAACGTATGAGTCTCAATATCGACTTCTCCACCGTAGTCTTCAGCTGCCTGGGTGGCTGCGTTTGTGACGTCCGTGACTTGTTTCTCTAGACGTGTTTCCGAGAGGCTACGGCTCTCCACGGTAACTGACGCTTCAGGTGCCACGATGTTGTAGGCCTGACCGCCTTCGATCGTTCCAACATTTGCGGTGGTGATGTCATCGATACGACCCAACGGCATACGGTCTATCGCACGCGCCGCCATAGAAATAGCACTGATTCCGAGTTCAGGCTCTACGCCAGCGTGAGCTGCCTTGCCTCGAAATGTCAGATTGAAACGTCTTTGGCCTGGAGCTCGCATCACTACACTGCCGACCGGTCCGCCAGCGTCAAATACATAACAGCGGCGACTCGTAACGTCAGCGATATCAAATGCTTTTGATCCAATGTGCCCTACGTCTTCGCCCGTTGTGAAAAGAAGTTCAACAGGTCCATGTGGATGCCCAGATTCGTGGAACGCCTGAACAGCCTCCATGATTGCGGCTATGCCGGCTTTGTCATCGGCACCAAGCACGGAGGACCCATCGGAATACACTCCGTCCGATTTCACAACGGGAACCATTCCTGGTGTAGGACGAACGGTGTCCATGTGTGCATTTAAGATCAGGGGTTCGGATGTCTTGTCTCGTGCGGGCCAATCTCCAATGAGGTTGCCGTGCTGATCAGATCGCCAAGTTATGCCGAAGCCATCCATCCGGGGCTTGATAACTTGAACGACACGATCTTCGTCGCCGTAATAGCTATCAACGGACAGCATCGCGAGGAAAGTGTCAAGTAGGCGCTTCGTGTTAATCGTGATTGGTTGATGGTGCATGGCTATGTATATGTCTGCTGCACAGGTAAGTGAATTGTGCATTCTGACGCAAATGAGGACCGTGTGTCTTGGTTGTCACTTTCCGTTCCTATCAAATCAAGGTTATTGTCGAACTGTGAATACCCACGCCGTGCTCGCTTCGATCCAGCCTGTTATGTGCGAGTTGCCTTTCAATGTTTTCCGCGCACGATGGAGTTCGTCCTGCGATATGCGTGACGTGGCTGTTAGCACAGGCCAAACCTTCGCATTTGGTGGTATTGACTTGAGCCCGGCCTTCTCGTGCACCACCACAGCAACAACATGACGGGGTGAGAGAATTGCTCCGGGCTGAAGGCCTAGCAAGGGTCCAGCTAACTCCGGCCTGTGGACAATGTGCGCTGAAAGTGGGGCTCCAGCTGCTGAAAATGATGCTACCGGGAGGACGACGGTAGCGCCGTGCGGCATCGACGGCTCATGACTACCAGGAATTTTTAGAGATCGATGGCGGGCGCCATCCGCCTCGACGATCAGTACATCCGCACCCGACGCGTTAAGGAGGGAGGGTGCGAGTTCGGGGGTGATGCCTTCAAATCGACGCTTGCTGGGTGCTGAGGTGACAACAGTGATGATTGGGTTATGCGCCACCGTCGCAGGAAGTTCGTCATGCCAGTGTTCGGGCTTTGAAATGACCAATTTTGGGGATCGAGACATCGATGGGGCGTGAATCACTGTTGATTTTGAAGTCACAACCCGTAGCCCACGCTTGGCAAGCGCCTGTGCCAGCGCAAACATGGTTGTTGTCTTGCCTCCGGCGCCAACGATGGCGACGATATCGCCACGCTTGGCTATCCCGCCGAGTTTGCCAGCGAAATCGTGCGATGAGTGCGATGCTTCTGGTGGCATGTTGTCAATATTGCCGAAGTCTTCGGGGAGTTGCGATTGATGAGTGAGTCTGCATTGGGGCAACGGCGCTTCGCACCTGATCGATTGATAGAGTTTGCCTCCGCTGCCTTAATGGCGGTAAAAGTTCCTGAGTCGGATGCGCAATTGACAGCCGAATCTCTCGTTTCTGCGAACCTGCGTGGCGTGGATACGCATGGGATAACACGCCTTCCGATCTATGTGCACCGTCTGCAGCAAGGACTTGTTAACGCTTCCCCAAATGTTCGTGTGATAAGTGATAAGACTACGACGGTGGTAATTGAAGGTGACGCTGGTCTTGGGCAAGTGGTGTGTGATTTAGCGATGACCGAAACTATTAATCATGCACGTGAACACGGTTTGTGCTGGACTGGTGTGCGCAACTCGACGCATAACGGTACGCAGGCGTACTGGGCGTTGCGAGGTTCGCGTGCTGGATTACTGACGTTTGCATTTACAAATGGCGAGGCAATTGTTGCCCCGTGGGGTGGGCGTGAACGGTTTCTTTCGACTAATCCTGTATGTGTTGCTGTTCCAACGGATCCGCCGGACGAATTGGTTCTGGATATGGCGACCTCGCAGGTGGCGGGCGGTCATATTTTGCTGGCTAAGAGTCAGGGCGAGTCGATCCCTGAGGGCTGGGTCATTGATAAAGAAGGAAACTCGACTACGGATCCGGATGGTTATTTTGACGGCGGGTCGATTTTGCCGCTGGGTGGATATAAGGGCGCAGGTCTTTCTTTAATTGTTGACGTACTGGCTGGAATCTTGTCGGGCGGTGCTTCAACGGTTGATGTAGGGTCGATGTATTGGGATCTTGACCGTCCACAGGACGTTGGGCATGCGTTTTTGGCGATTGACGTTGAGCGGTTAATCCCACTTGCAACATTCAAGAGTCGTGTGGCGGCGACGCTTGCCGGCATGCGTGCTGTGGATCGGCGTCCTGGTGTCGACTGTATCTACGCACCCGGCGATATTGAGCGTGATGCTGAGAACGATCGGCGTTCCAACGGATGCCCATTGACACGTGATCTTATCCGAGATCTCGGAAATTTAGCCGAAGGATTGAATGTGCCAATGCCGAAGCCGATTGACACGGAACGTTAACATTGGAAGTTCCGGCACGCTCACGGAGCATGACGCGTAAACTTGTAGTGAGCAACAGCGAATAGGGTCTGCGTATGCCCTCGGCCGTAATTACAGGTATCACTGGTCAAGATGGTTCGTATCTGGCCGAATTTCTTCTGCAGAAGGGCTATACCGTTATTGGTATTGTTCGAAGAACGAGCACGGAGAACAATGGCCGCATTGCGCATCTCCAAGACGACTTGGTGTTGGAAGCCGGTGACTTACACGATCAATACTCGTTGATTGAGATCTTGCAACGACACCGGCCTGATGAGGTCTACAATCTCGCGGCTCAGTCATTCGTTCCGGCTTCATGGCGTCAGCCTGTTTTGACCGGAGAAGTTACGGCTCTTGGCGCTACACGCATGCTTGAGGCGATTCGTGCTGTTGACCCTAGTATTAAGTTCTATCAGGCTTCCAGTAGTGAAATGTTCGGTCAGGTGCAGGAGTGGCCGCAGAGTGAGACGACACCGTTTTATCCGCGTAGCCCGTATGGGGTAGCGAAACTCTACGCGCATTGGATTACGATCAATTATCGTGAGAGTTATCGGATGTTCGCCTGCTCCGGGATTTGTTTTAACCACGAGTCGCCCCGTCGCGGTATGGAGTTTGTCACGCGTAAGCTCACCTATAGCGCTGCGCGCGTACAGCATGGTGTGGTCAACTCAGTACCGTTTGGCGACCTTTCGACCAAGCGGGATTGGGGGTATGCCCCCGATTTTGTTCGCGGTATGTGGATGATGTTGCAACAGGACGAACCGCGTGATTACGTGCTGGCAACGGGGGAGACTCACTCGGGATGGGAATTTGCGGAGCTCGCGTTTGACCACATCGGTAAGTCGGCTCGGGATCACATCACGACTAGTGAAGACTTGTTACGTCCAGCCGAGGTTGAGCACCTGTTCGGAGATCCTGGCTTGATAAGGAAGGATCTGGGGTGGGAGCCATCTGTCACTTTTGCGGAGTTGGTCCGTCTAATGGTTGACGCTGATATTGAGTTGGTTGCTAGTGAAATTGCCCACGCAGAGGTCATGGCTGGTCGGCAAACGGACTGACTTGCTGGCGAATTGTGCCTGAACCGATCTTAGTCACAGGAGCCTGCGGGTTTATGGGGCCGCATGTACTTGGGGCCTGTTCTGTAGCGGGACACGAGGTCGTTGCGTCGAGCCACGGAGACCATCGTGACAGGCTAGTGGTAAATCTCGACCTTTGTGACAAACAAAGTATTGATGATGCGATCCGAGAAATTATGCCAGGGGTGGTCATCAATCTGGCTGGTGTGGCTGACCCGGGTGAAGCTAAGGATAATCCGGTGCATGCCTATGATGTGAATGTGCTTGGTCAGCTTCGCTTGATCACCTCGATGTTGAGGCATGTTCCGGCAGCACGTTTGGTCACATTGAGTTCAGCTGAGGTATATGGGAATGTTCAACAATCTGGTCCGATCACTGAACTAGCACCTCTGGATCCGTGTACGGTTTATGGTGCATCCAAAGCGGCAGCAGAACTCCAAGCAAAGCAGTTTTATTACGAGAGCCAGCTTGATGTGGTCTGTTTACGGATCTTTGGCACATTAGGGCCGGGTCGCTCGCCAGCGTATTTCCCGGGTCGACAGGTGCATCAGCTGGCGAAGATTCTTCGTGGAGAAAGCAAGCCCAGCGTGGACACGTTTAGCCTTTCTGGTGGACGTGATTATGTCGATGTGCGAGACGTAGCTGCGGCGATTGTCGGGGTTATTGAGCACGGACATTCAGGCAGAATCTATAACGTTGCGACAGGTTCAGCGACGCCGTTACGGTTGGTTGTCGAGCGTCTCATTGCGGTGGCTGGTGTAGATGCTGAGATTCGAGAGGTTGCGAGTCCTGCGCCTGGTCGGCAATCAATAACTATTGCCGGAGACCCCAGTCGGCTGATCGATGACACTGGTTGGCAACCGCAACGGCAATTAGACGATTCGCTCCGGGACGCATTGGCGCACGTACAGGGCGCCTCGAAAGCAAAGGGGGTGGCTTAACGTGACATTGGAGGAGACGCAGATCAAGTTTGGTACCGACGGGTGGAGGGCTGTTATTGGCGGGGATTACACGTTCCGTAATGTTGGGCGTGTGGCGCAAGGATTTGGCAGCTACGTTCGGAAACATTGGAACTGGCAGCGTGGGATCGTAGTCGGCTATGACCGTCGTTTTGGATCTGAGAGATTTGCTGCTTACGTGGCTTCTGTTTTGGTAGGGAATGGCATCGCGGTGCATCTGGTTGATCGACCGTGCCCGACCCCGGTCGTCGCGTTTAGTGCGGCTCGGCTTCAGGCGGCAGGCGCGGTCATGATTACGGCTAGTCACAATCCTCCAGCGGATAACGGATTCAAGATACGGACTGCTACAGGAGCGGCAGTGGCCCCTGAGAAGTTAAGTGAAATCGAAGCTGAGGTGGCTCGGGTTGATGGTGATTCGGTGATTTTCTTGGATGAGGCGTCGGCTGTTGATGCTGGACTCTGGAATGAATTTAATCCAGATCAAGCGTATTTAGACCATATCAGCACGCTGGTCGATCTCAATCGTGTGAGGGATCGAGACATAGCGGTGGTTGTCGATGCGATGTACGGATCTGCGGCTGCATGGTTTCCACAGGTGCTTGGTGGAGGACGACTTCGCGTAAGCGAAATCCATAGTGCGTGGAATCCACGGTTTCCGGGGCTCGCTAGGCCGGAACCTATTCCGCCGCAGACGGATGAACTATCGGTGGCAGTTCGTGACAGTGACGCTGTCGTCGGAATTGCGACGGACGGTGATGGTGATCGTCTTGGCGTGGTTGACGGATCTGGGGAATTTGTTGATCAGCTCCGCACAATTGCTTTGCTTGCGTTCTATTTTCTGGAACACCGGAACTTGCGAAGGCCTCTGGTGAAAACACTCACGACTTCGTCGATGCTTGAACGACTCGGGAAGATCTATGACGTTCATGTTGAAGAGGTTGGTGTCGGGATGAAGTACGTCGCTCCAGCGATGACCGAGTTGGACGCCATTATGGGTGGTGAAGAAAGCGGCGGTTATGTATTTGCGCCACACATGCCTGAGCGGGATGGTGTTGTAGCGGGACTGTACTTTCTTGATCTCATGGTTCGAGAAGGCAAAACTCCGGCGGAGCTCGTTACGATGCTGTTTCAGAAACTAGGACGTGAATACCATTATGGCCGAAGAGACTTCCGGTTTTCCGCAGAAGCAAGGTCGGCCATCGAGGCGCAGGTCCGTATGTGGGTGCCAGACTCAATTGATGGCGCAGCGGTGCAGCGACGCAATGATTCCGATGGTTTTAAGTACTACCTGGATGACGAGAGTTGGCTTTTGATCAGATTTTCAGGCACGGAGCCGTTGTTGAGGGTGTACACGGAGACTACAACCGTTGATCGTGTGGGTGAGCTGCTAGCGATAGGCGCGCGTGCTGCGGGAGTGGAGGGGTAGACGTGAGTGATCAAAATGGAACTGTTGTTGAAAAGCCGTGGGGTCGGGAGGTGATCTACGCATCTAATGAGCTCTATATCGGCAAGATCATTGAGATCAATGAGGGGGCCAGACTCAGCTTGCAATTGCACGAACAGAAGGACGAGACCATCTATGTTTTGGATGGAACCCTGCGACTCGTAATCGGCGAGTCGGTGGATACCCTAAGGTCTCGTGATCTTTCAGAAGGCGTGAGTTTTCGGGTTCAGACCGGTCAGGTCCATCGGTATCAGGCTCCGTATGGCCGCGTGCGAGTTCTCGAAGTATCAACACCGCATCCGAACGATGTTGTCCGACTTGAGGATGACTATGGCCGTGAGGGAACCTCAGAAGCCTAGGATTAGGTCCTGAGGCTAGGGTGAATCCGGGTTTCGGGGGTTGTTTTGTCGCCGAGCTAAGGCGATGGCTTCTGTCGTCACGTATATAGTCGCGCAGGCTGTCCCTGCGACTAGCACAGACAAAACGTCGCGTATTGTTTCATGTGCGACGGTGTACCCGAGAATTGTGGCTACTAGGATGGCTGCAAGACCGCGCCATACTCGGACGTGGCCCGCGCCGATATGGAGATTAGCGGTCACGGCGACAATGGCCAAAAGACCTGCGGCAGTGACGGTTAGTGGAAGGAGATCTGTGTTTGCGGTGTAGCGATCGTTGAAGATCGTTGCGTATGTAAAGGTTGGCCATTTCAGGATCGTAAACGCTGTTGCTGTAACAACTGTGGTCATGAGGAGCAGGCTTACTACGTATGCTCGGATGACGTTGCCTCCGGTTGTTGCATACCAGACGATGTGGGGGAGTAGGACTGTACCTATTGCCGTTCCGCTCCAAAACACCATGCGGCCAACCAACGAGAGGGCGGCATATCCTGCTGCCTCAATCGGGCTGAAAAACATTTTTACGACCAGTACATCGAGATGTAACAAGCCTGCCACAACAAGAACAATGATCGTCACGCAGACGTATTCAGGAGATTGAAAGCTGGAGACAGGCGTGTCTTCTGGTCGACAACGGTTGTGTTTTGGCAGGGTCCGTCGGACACTGATCCACCCCATTGCGATTCCGCTTATGGCCGACGCTGGACTAGCTAGTAGAGCTCCAGCAGGGCCCCATGTGAGCCCGGCAATGGCGATGCCGCCGACAACAATACGTCCCAAACCGTGACTGGCGAGCGTGTAGCCAAGTCCTAAGAAATTTCTCGTGCCTTGGAGCACACCTCGTGCGACAGGTTCAAAGGTCAAGGTCCCTGCTCCAATGGCTGCAATCACAATCGGCCATGCGGACTCTAGTTGAAGCGCTGATTGAAGGATTGGGGCTGTGGCTGCAATGCTGATAGCCAAGGTGATCGATATCAGACCGACACGACGGGCATAGAGGCGCATGCTGGTTCTCAAGGCGACAATCTTTCCCAACGCCAAGAGTTCCGCTGTGCGCCGTGCAATAAGCGTTTGGATGACTTGGGCTGGAGTGACAAGTAGTGATAATCCGCCAAGCACGGCAACAGCCGCGGCATAATTTTCTGGCTCAAGAAAGCGTGCCATAACCAACTGAAATATGGATGTCGCCGTACTACCGACAATAAAAAATGGAATTATGGTGGCGT
>Ga0310344_10001351_pt1 | contig 18770 bp, 18 predicted proteins | sample HC15DNA20200_MG_FD_203801 | JGI IMG/M metagenome (GOLD analysis project Ga0310344, IMG submission 203801) | Marine microbial communities from station ALOHA, North Pacific Subtropical Gyre - HC15-DNA-20-200_MG | ecosystem: Environmental > Aquatic > Marine > Oceanic | place: Pacific Ocean: North... | reverse complement strand
ACTGCCGATTCCCCGAATGTCATGCAGCCCGAAAACTCTTGCATGCATGATTCGATCGAACGAATTAGTAAGGTGGTGCTAGAACACGCAAGGATTATGGTGATTGAGGCTGCTATGAATGGGCAGTCTTACCCAGCACATGTTCGGTATCTTTCAAAGCCTGCTGAGCGGTGCAATTTGCTTGAAAAAACTCTTCGGAACACCAGCCCTCTTTCCATGAAACTCCTTCCTGAGTCTTCCCGATTCAAAATTTTTAGCTCCATCAAGTCAGCATATGAGCCCATGGCTATTAATGCTGGTGCGATCGATGCAGTTCATGGTGAGACCCTAGCGCTACTCAGGCAACAGCTGGAGGTGAAGGTGGACCGCCAATTCGACACATTAGTTTTTGGGCTCCCCGATCTAAGTCCTTATTCGGTAGGCACGCGTATCAACCCCGTACTAGTCGTAAGTGATGTGCTTGGATACATCTTCAACTGGTTCTACAGCAAGCCTTTTATAAAAAAGAATGGTGTGGTCATTATCCTTAATCCAGCATTTGAATTTTTCCATCACGAGTACCATGTTGCATATAAGCGTTTTTACGATGAGGTGCTTCCTGCAACCACCGATCCATTCGAAATGCAAGAGCAGTTCCAGGAGGCTTTTGCTACCGACAATGACCTCCTAGAAGCCTATCGTCATCGATTCGCACATCACGGATTTCACCCCTTCACAGTCTGGTATTGGGCAACCTATCCTTTGCGTTATCTGTCTGATGTCATCTTGGTAGGGCCATCTGACAACCGGGTAGCGAGCCGACTAGGTGTTTCTTGGGCGCCTACCTTGTCCCACGCCTTAGGAAGGAGTCGGGAGCTGACAGGGGGAGATGACGTTGTGGCTTTAAGTGTGCCACCGTTCGCCTATCTTACCGTTGACGGCTAATCCTCGGCTAACTCAATTTGACTTCCTTTGAGCCCTCGGGTTCAGCAGAGAAAAACCCGAGATCGGTGATTGAAAAGGAGTAGTGAGCCACAAGGAATCTAGAGAGAAGTGGTATCCAAATGCTCTCCAAAAACATCCCGGAGTGCATTTGATACCTCTCCAACAGTAGCCAGGCTTTCCATTGCTTCTATTATGGGATCCATAAGGTTGCCTGATGAGGCCGCAACGCTACGAATCCGATCCAGGCATTGCGACACTTTGCTTTGGTCGCGATTATTACGAACATGCTCTAGTCTCTCTGTTTGGTAGTTCTCGATCTTAGGATCCGGTCGGTGTATTTCAATCGGTTCACGGGTATCTGCTTGATATCGATTTATCCCGACAATAGTCTTGTCTCCAGTTTCCATCCTTTGCTGTTCAGTGTAGGCAGCATCCTGGATCTCCTTTTTAATGAACCCATTTTCAATGCAGGCCAGAACTCCTCCCATTTCTCGAATAGTCTTCAAGTACTCAAGGCTCTCTTCTTCCAGTCTCTGCGTTAGACGCTCCAGATACCAGCTCCCACCCAGTGGATCAGCCACCTGAGTGACTCTGGTTTCATGAGCAAGAATCTGCTGAGTCCTAAGCGCTGTACCCGCCGATTCCTTTGTTGGCAAGGACAGAGCCTCGTCGTACGCATTGGTATGCAATGATTGTGTGCCACCCAGGACTGCTGCTAAGGCCTGATAGGCCACACGTACGATATTATTATTGGGCTGATCCGAAGTCAGACTACTCCCCGCAGTCTGGGTATGGATACGCATCTTCCAAGACCTTGGGTCAGATGCTTTGAAATCTTCCCGCACGAGGGTACTCCACACACGTCGTGCTGCTCGGAATTTGGCCACTTCTTCGAAGAGATCAGAGTGACTATTGAAGAAAAAAGAAAAGCGAGGGGCGAATTCGTCTACTTCCATACCCCTATTAACAGCTGATTGAAGGTATGTTTCCGCGTTTGCTAAGGTAAATGCGATTTCCTGAGCAGCCGTTGAGCCAGCTTCGCGAATGTGGTAGCCACTGATTGAAATTGTGTTCCATCTGGGTGCGTGTTGATGGCAGTAGGCCATCACGTCAGTAGTTAATCTTAAAGAAGGTTCAGGGGGGAAGATGAAGGTCCCCCGGGCAAGATACTCTTTCAGAACATCATTTTGCACTGTTCCTTGCAGGTATTTGAGTGGGCAATTTCTCTGGCGGGCCATTACAAAGTAGAGAGCTAATATTATGGCTGCCGTAGAATTTATAGTCATTGAAGTAGATATATCTGAAATGGGGATGTTGGCGAACAGTTCATCCATGTCTTTAAGGCTGTCTATAGCCACCCCCACTTTCCCCACCTCTCCGCGGGATAAGGGGTGGTCTGAATCCAGGCCAATTTGAGTAGGTAAATCGAACGCGACAGATAGGCCAGTACTCCCCTGGGAGAGCAGGTAGCGGTAGCGTTTATTGGATTCTTCTGCAGTTCCAAACCCTGCGTATTGGCGCATCGTCCAGAATCGATCCCTATACATTTCTGGGTGGATGCCGCGAGTGTAGGGGAACTGGCCGGGATCTCCCAAATCGCGCTTATAGTCAGGAAGCCCCTCATCTGGCCCGTAGAAAATCTGCGGCTTATTTTTGTTGATTTTGGGCATTCTGACTTCGCTTTACTTCGTCTCCGATTCTGCTATGATTGCCGTCGAAAGCCTTTCCAGCCCGATGGAATCATAACAAAGGCAAAGGACGCACTTCAAATGCGCACGGACCAGCTTAAAAAATACCGAAAAAATCTGGAAATGGCTATTAATGAAGTACTTACAGATTCACCTAAGCTCAATAAGGCGATTGAAAAAATTCGTGATGATGGCTTCGATGTCGTTTTAATGATTGAGGCGACGCTTGGATTCAACCGTTGTGTGGAGGAATCCGCAGAAGAGGTTCAGGGAAACCTTTCGCTAACACGTCAAGACCGCAGTTTCCTGAAAAAGCTTCGTATCAGTTCTGAGTAGTAGGTTGTCCCATACGATCTTATGAAGCTTCAGGGTCAGTTTTCGGTTTCAGGGGAGAGAACTGCTTAAGATAGTAAGTCCTTTGCGATCGTCATGAGCTGCATGTTCGAGGTCCCCTCGTAAATTTTACCGATTTTTGCATCGCGGTAGTATTTTTCAACTGGGTAGTCAGAGGTATAGCCATAGCCCCCATAGGTATCTATGGCCTGAGATGTTACAGCTTCTGCCACATCAGCACTTAGATATTTTGCCATTGCAGCTTCTTTGGCAAAAGGCCGCCCAGATTCTCGTAGCCGGGCAGCGTTGTAGACTAGCAATCTCGCGGCTTCTAGGCGGGTCGCTAGATCGGCCAGTGGAAATTGAACGCCCTGGAAGGAGCCAATAGACTGGCCAAAGGCTTTGCGTTCCTTGGCATAGGCAAGGGCCAGCCGGAGAGCGCCGCGGGCAACACCGATCATCTGCGCTCCGATCCCAATGCGACCTTCGTTTAGCGTTTCGATAGCGATTTTGTAGCCGCGGCCAGGATCCCCCAAGAGATTTGATTCCGGAACGATGCAATTTTCAAGGATTACCTCGCAGGTTGACGAAGCCCGAATGCCTAGCTTGTCTTCCTTTTTACCTACACTACAGCCGTCGGTATCCCTTTCAACTAGAAAGGCAGTGATTCCTTTATATCCTGCTGCCGGATCTGCTGTTGCGAAGACAATGAAAAGTGAAGCCTCATGGGCATTGGTTATCCACAATTTTTGACCATTTAATCTATAGCTCCCCCCCACATATTCAGCTTGAGTCTGTAAAGAGAAAGCGTCACTCCCGGAGCTGGCTTCAGATAAGGCGTAAGCCCCAACCCATTCGGAGGCAAGGCGAGGCAGATATGTATTCTTTTGTTGCACTGTTCCCCAACGCAGAAGGGCATTGTTGACGAGAGTATTTTGAACGTCCACGATAACTCCTGCAGATGCATCTACAGCACTTAGTTCTTCAACTGCCAGAATGGACATAAAGAAATTGGTACCACTTCCCCCGTAGTTTTCAGGGATTTCGATGCCCATGAGGCCCAATTCAAAAAAGGCCTCTAGAATATCTTTTCGGAACTTTCCCTTATCGTCCATTTCTGCAACATGAGGAGCAAGCTTTCTTTGGCAGAATGAAGCAACGTTTTCCTGAAATAGTTGTTCCTCGTCGTTGAGATGGGTTAGTGGTAGGGACATAGGTGAATTTTTTCAATCGAGGGCCATTAGGCCGCCATTGGTACAGATAAAAAGTGATGGTTGTCAGGGTATATCTAGAATGACCTTTCCGAACTGTTGATTGTTTGAGAGATAGTGTAATGCTTTGCGGCCTTGGTCAAGTTGGAAAACAGATGAAATTACTGGGACTAGTGCCCCTTCAGACAAATGAGAAACAACTTTTCGGTACTCCTCGGAAGTGCCCATGGTAGAGCCCAAAATGGAGAGCTGTTTCCAAAATATCAAACGAATTTCGGTTTCGGGATTTGGACCTGTCGTAGCTCCACAAGTCACAATTTTCCCGCCTTTGGCTGCCATTTTTAGGCTTTGCAACCAGGTAGCAGAGCCCACACAATCGACAATTACGTCCACGCCACGTCCTGCTGTCAAAAGACTGACTTTTTTTATAAGGTCAGTGCTATTGTAGTTCAAGCAGTAATCTGCGCCCAGGTCTAGAGCACTTTGTAATTTAGAGTCGCTGCTTGAGGTCACAATAATAGGGTTTGCTCCGGCTAATTTTGCAATGCCCAGAGCTGCGGTTGCCACCCCTCCACCGATACCGTGTATTAAGATGCTTTCACCTTTCTGCAGCTTGGCTCGCGTCATCAATAATCTCCAAGAGGTAAGGTTTACCAGAGAAAAGCCTGCGGCCTCTTTGTATCCTATCCCCTTTGGAATCTTGCAAAGATTCTGGTGAGGAACGGCGAAATACTCAGCAAACGTACCCGGTAGATGTTCGCCTACAATCTGAAAATTATCACAAAGACTCTCCTCTCCGGCGGCACATTGTTCACATTGCCCGCACCACAGTGAGGGGTTGAGCATGACACGATCTCCGACCTTGAATCCGTCGACATCCTCTGCTAGTCGCGCCACCTTTCCGGCGCCATCGGAGCCGAGAATGTGAGGTAAAGGAGGTTTAGCTCCGGGTAGGCCTCGAATCACGAAAAGGTCCAGGTGATTGAGAGCAGCAGCTTTAGTTTGAATGAGAATTTGGCCGGTAGTAAGAGAGGGTAAAGGCATCGATGTTAAATGTACGTTATCGAGTCCTCCGTGTTCGGAAAGAACTAAAGCTTTGATGACGAGACCTCATTCCTAATCGCTAAAATCGCCAAGAGTTTTGCTTAATCAGTATAGCAATACTTTTCAGCAAGAAAGATTAAGGCCGGATTCCGATGGGATAGGGAATAGATGAAACTTGAGGCGATCAGTTTAGGTTTGTTCTTTGATGAGGCGCGTCAATTCGGGGATGATCTCGAACAAATCCCCAACAATACCGTAGTGGGCCACGTTAAAAATCGGCGCATTCGCATCTGTGTTAATGGCCACAATACAGTTGGCCCCTTTTATCCCGACTGTATGTTGTATAGCCCCCGAAACTCCACAAGCGAGGTAAAGTCGGGGGGTGATATTTTGACCAGAACTTCCTATTTGACGTTCTCTCTCTAACCAGTCGTTGTCGACGACTGGTCGACTAGCTCCGATCTCAGCGCCCAGTGCATCTGCCAATTCCTGAATAATAGGCAGATTTTCAGCCTTTTTGATGCCGCGTCCAACACCAACGACAATATCTGCCTTGCCCAGATCTACTTTGCCTCTCTCAATTCCGATTGTTTCCAGCTCCTGTCGCCTCTTAATGGCAGGATCCAGGGAGCAGGGCGTGACTATAATTTTTCCAGCTCCTGGTTGCAGATCATCGACGTCGGCAGCACCGCCTTGGATTGTTGCCATGATGGGTGGAGGTGAATGTAGGGCTATGTCGGCGTGTAATTTGTTACGAAACATAGGGCGTACAAAAATCAGGTCATCATCGTCCCATCGGAAGCCGATACAATCTGTTGCCAGGCCGACCTGTAGCCTTGTTGCAAGCTTGGGAGCGAAGTCAATGTTTTGGTAGGTATGCGCCATCAAAAGAATGCCGGGGGAGTGCTTTGCGAGGTATGACTGCAAGGCCAAGCAATAGATATCTGGATCGTAGTTATTAAATGCTTCGTTGGTCAATAGAGTGGTGGAATGAGTTGCGACTGTCCGCAATTGCTCGATTAAGGGATCTGGATTACTGCATAAAAGCAAGGCCTCGACTGTGGCTCCAATCTCATGGGCCATCTGTTGAGCCATAACCAATGCTTCGATGGAGCCCTGCCTAACGGTGGCATCAGCATGGTCAAGGAGGACACAGATATTTTGAGTCACAGTCATTTCGTCAGAAGACCTTAGCTTCTTTGGTTAGTCGCTCCAAAAGGGTTGCAGCCACAGTCGAAGGTTCCCCTTTTAGAATTTCGGCGTTTGAGTTCGCCTCCGGCACGTAGAGTCGCAGAAGCTCCGTCGAGGGTAATGTACCCCAATCTATGTTCAGTCCCTCTATATCAATCTTAACGGTCTTCTTCTTTTTGGCCTGCATAATACCCTTCAGGGATGCGTAGCGAACCTGAGAGCTCCCTGCTTGTACAGCTAGCAGGGCGGGGAGCGGTAATTCTAACCACTGAAAACGGCCGCTTTCCATCTCACGCAGTGCCCTAACATTTCCAGTCTCGGGATCTGCCTTAATCTCCATGACGATGGTTGCATGCGGCAGTTTCAGCATTTCTGCAAGAACTACACCTGTTTGGGCCCAACTCATGTCATCGGATTGTGTCCCGGTGAGTATCAGATCGAACTCATTTTCGGCAACAACAGCAGCGATACTGGCTGCTACGAGGTAGGGAGAATTGGCGCGTTGCTGAGAATCGAGAATGTGGATTGCCTGATCAGCTCCCATCGCCAGTGCTTTGCGAATCGATTTAGTTATGCCTTCTGCGCCCAGACTGAGAACCGTCACCTCACCTCCGTGAGCTTCTTTGATTCGAAGGGCTTCTTCCAAAGCGTATTCATCGCACTCATTGATTTCTACCGTAATGTCGGAATCCTCAATCCAGGTGCCCAGCTGATTAATACGGAATCGGGTTTCTCGTCCAGGGACTTCACGTAGACAGGTAAGAATCTTCATGAATTAAAAAGCCTCTCAAAAGCTGCTTTCGGATCTTCGTGATCTGGATTCGAAGTAATTTTTTTCTCTACAGTGGTACGTGGAGAATAGAATTGGCAGTTATTAGCGACGTCTTTTGGTGAGATGCGATTTTTCAAGGGCTGAGTGCACTCGTAACGTTGAGAAGGGTCGAAGAAACAGCAATGCGTGCATGTATGAAGCTCTGCATTGCAAGCAGTGCAAGTTGAGTCTGCAGCTATACGATCAAAACTGGGTGGCAAGACTTGACCACACGGGTTGCAACGCATAACCCCGTGAAAGGCTGTCATCCTAGGAGCTCTGGGCCCTTCCCGATGGCTGCTGAAATCTGTTGGACGGGTTCGATTTTCTTTTTTACCTTGGTCCTGATAGCCCTGCTGTTTGTATTTTCGGCCCATAGTTATAATCTTTCTCGGTGAGCGATTTTACAAAGGTTCAGCCATTCAAAAGTGCAAGCCACCAATGGGGCGCAGATATCAAGAGCCAAGCAGTACTATAGGCTAAGGAATCAGCTCAGAACACTGCAAGCTGACTTGGCCCCAGTAATGTCGATTGCATCGCGCCCCGAATCGATCCGTTGAATAATTCCTTGTTTATCGATTACAAAAGTATGGCGCTCTGCAAAGCCTCTCTCTGACAAGATCCCGTAACGACGACTCACTTCTTTATCCGGCCAATCGGATAAAAACTGGTACTGGGCGCCCAGTTCTTCAGCGAATGTTTTCTGGCTAGGCTGGGCATCCACGCTAATTGCAAGCACTACAGTATTGTTTTCGTTGAAGAAGCTGATATCAGATTGATAACTTTGAAGTTCAGTCCGGCAACCACTGGTAAAGGCCAGAGGGAAAAATGCTAAGACAACATTCTTGGCTCCCTGGAAGTCGCTAAGGCGCACTCTTTCACGATGCTGGTCTGTGAGTTCGAAGTCAGGAGCCGTGTCTCCAACTTTTAACACGATTTTTTCGGCGGCTGCGGTTTGCAAAGCACCCTCTTGCAAATTTTCCGAGGTTGTTTCCTGACAACCATAGAATAGTAAACTCAAGATTAAAAAGAGCTTTGAGTTTATGAGCATGAGAGAATTCTAAATCAACCATGGATCGCGTTCAAATAAAATTCTATACTCGATCGGGTTGTTCCCTTTGTGATGAAAACCTACGGGTTCTGACAAATCTGGAAGACGAACTCGGATTTGTAATTGAGATTATCGACATAGAGAGTTCGGGCGAGCTGGAGCGTCTGTACGGCTGGGATGTGCCCTTGGCCACGCTGGATGGACAGGAACTCTTCCGTCACAGAGTGGATATTCCAAGAGTTATAGGCATAATTGAGCAGTACAGGAGTTCCGGTTTGATAGATGTGGATGGGAGTAGTGGCTGTGCGTCAGGCTGTTAGATCCTGTGAAAGTTGCCGAGGCACCGGTTGGGTAATAGTGCAACTTGAAAAAGTTGAGAGAGTCGAAGTATGCTCCAATTGCCGGAGTGAATTACGGCCTGAAAGCAGACTCCAGAGAGCTTCTATACCCAGTCGTTACCACCAGCAGAGTTTTGCTACATTCGAAAAACACACACCCAGCCAGGGACAGGCGTTGCTGAGTGCTATTGATTTCACAGAGGCCTTCCCCGACGTGGAGTTGGGCATGTTGTTTCATGGTTCCTGTGGCGTAGGAAAAACCCATTTATCTGTTGCTATAATCAAGGGAATTCTTGCCGAAAAAAATGTCACTGCTCGCTTTGTCGATGAAGCGGAGCTATTGCGACGATTGCAGTACACCTATGGGCAAGATTCAGCTGAAACCGAACAGGATGTTCTTCAACCTTTGAGACGAGCCGAGCTTTTGGTCTGGGATGACTTGGGAACAGGTCGCCCAACAGACTGGGTAAGAGAAACGATCCATATGATAATCAATTACCGTTATACAAACCGTCTGCTGACGGTGTTCTCAACTAATTTGCCTTTGAAGGCAGAGATCGGCGCCTCCCGGACCCCCGCCCGCCACACCCTCTCCGAACGAATAGGAGAGCGTCTCTACTCGCGTATCCTAGAAATGTGCGAAATAGTAAATATAGAGGGTCAGGACTACCGCAAGACTGTTCTGAAAGATGGCATGGATTTTGTTCGTTCAGAAGTGAAACGCAAATAAGAGTCAACTTTTCAGGTGACTAGGAAGCTTCCCCCCAAATTGGAGTTCCCCCTATATGGGTCAGCTAACTTATTTTTGAGGTGGTCGCGAGGGTCGCATTTCTATTCTGCTGGTTAGGCATCTGGAAGATCTAGTAAGCGTGTCGATAACAACATCGGCCACATCCTGAGCGGAGAGTTTCCACGCAGCCTTTCCTGGATTATGGAATGCCCCGAATTGCGTATCAATGCTGCCAGGCATGATATAGGCAACTCGGATGTCATCATGACGGACCTCTTGCATCAGAGATTCACTGAACCCGACAAGGGCAAATTTGGAAGCACAGTAGGCGGCCCCCGAAGGGAAAGCGTTTTTCCCAGCCAGACTTCCGATGTTTACAATGAAGCCCCCCCCACCTTTTTGCATTGTGGGTAGCGCATTATGGCAGCAGTAAAACAGTGAGTCCAAGTTAGTGCTCATAACGGTCCGCCATTGTAGGGAGGACATCTCTTGAACTTTAGCAAAAATTCCGATGCCAGCATTATTGATAAGAATATCCAGCCCTCCCAATACTTCAACTGCACCATGGAAGAAGGATTTCACCTCTGCCTGATTTCCAACATCACAAGCTTGCCCTTCTACAATAGTCCCTTCAGTTGAGAGTTCTTGCACTACCGAGGCAACCTGATCAGCATTGCGGGCACAGATGCAAACATGGCATCCGTGGTCTACTAAAGTTTGTGCAATACTCCTTCCAACACCTCTAGTCGCTCCAGTGACGATCGCTTTCTTCCCTTGTAAATTCGTTGAGTCCAATTCTCCCATGTGATCTCCTTGCTTTACGGGTATGTCACCAAACCAGTATGACGCCCACTCAGAGAGTATTGACCGGTATTTGGCGTGTCAAAAATTTAACAGTTAGCGTAGTTATTGCAGTAGACTGATCTCATGGCTAATCTTTACCCCTTTCGCGGCTACCGTTTCAATCCGGAGAAGTCTGGAGAACTAGATCGGGTTGTAACCCAGCCTTACGATAAAATCTCAGTTTCTCTACGGCAGGATTACCAAAAACGTAGTCCCTACAATGCTGCCCACATTATCTGTAATTCAGATTACGAAGCTGCAGGAAAACGGCTCAAGGAATGGATAGCCGAAGGTGCCCTGGCCCGAGATGACTCTCCATGCCTATACGTATACCGGCAAACTTTCCAGATCGAAAAAGAAAGTGTTGAGAGGACGGGCGTTATCTGTCTTGTTTCTCTGGAACATGCTGAGCAGACTGTGAAGGGCCACGAGAGGGTTCTGGATGGCCCCTTGCAGGATCGTCTCCAGCTTTTAAAAGCCACAGAGATGAATGACGGATTGATCTTTTCCTTGTTTTCCGACACCACCAAGAGATCGGATCGTCTCCTCGACTTAGTCACAACGGCGGCTCCTGCTGTAGAGGTAAGGGATGATTTCGAGGTGACACATCATGTTTGGCCCATCCGAGATAAAGAGATCAACGCAAAAATCTTGCAAATTATCGACCCTCTGACGCTCTATATTGCTGATGGCCATCATCGCTTTGAGACTGCCTGTACATATGCTCGTCAGTGCCGGGAAAAGGGATGGCGTCCTTCTGCAGTGGAGAGCTTCGATAAGCGGATGATGGCGTTGTTTAATATGGAGGGAACCGGGTTAAGGATCTTGCCTACTCACCGTGCTGTTAAAGGCCTGGCAGACTTTCATCAACGCGTCTTTCTGGAGTCCCTTAAATCCGACTTCATTGTGGAAAAACAAAGTTCTCTGGAAGATGTTCGCTCGAAGCTGGAGATTGAGACGAAGAGGTTGGGGCTCGTTCTTGGTCAACCTGAACGGTTTTATTTACTGAGCCCTCTGAAAGAAAATCTTAGAAGCTTAAACAAACTTGCACCATCAGCTCGAAACCTGGATGTTAATCTTTTGCATGTGGCTATCCTTGAGCAATTTCTCGATATTGGCCCTAAGGAGTTGGCCACTCAGAGCAATGTGGAATACCATCGAGATCCTGGGTCGGTCGTTGACCGGGTGCGTTCGGGTGACTGCCAAATGGGATTCTTCTTACGCCCAACAAAACTTTCCCAAGTACGTGCCTGTAGCGAGGCGGGCGTGAAAATGCCTCAAAAATCCACCGATTTTTTCCCGAAGTTACTCACAGGACTGGTTTTCTCGAGAATGGAGATCGATAAGGAGAACTTGGGCTAATCCGAGATTCGCCATAGAGAGGGTTAATGGTCAAAAACCTAACTTGTCCGGCCCTGCTTATTTTAGTTCTAGTGACGATTCCCAGTCAGTTACACGGGTCTCAATCAAGGGCCAAGATGCTCAATGAGGATTACTTCAGAGTTGGTGATTTCATCGGGACCGTCTTCGTCCTAGATAAGTCGATGCAGAAGCGCCCCTTACTTGAACTAATCCGGCCTGGAATCAAGCTAGCTATAGTGATTCTTTTCGGTGGGGGGATGAAAAAAAGGCCGGACCATGCCACCAAGAGAGGACCCCTGTGGTGTGAGGATAGTTTTGACGACCTAGGAATCCAGCGAGCACTTGTCAAGGCCTTTGAAGATCAGCCTGTTCAGTTCATTGGTATTGCAATTCCACCTGTATATCATTCAGGGTTTTACGGTTGGCCCGGTAACCCTTTTCTGGATTCGGCGGATCAGTCTAAAGATTATCAGGAGGCTGTTCGATCTTTTATTGATAGCACCCAGATTGCCCAAGAAAACGATTATATCCCTTTTGACGTTTATTACGATCCCAGAAACCGTCTGGCACAAAATCCGGACGAGAGACCTTTCGGTCCGGAAGTGGATGTTAAATACAGTTGGCAGGGAAAGTTTCGGTGGCCCCAGGACCTGCGTCAGTATGGTACTCCAACAATCTGGTTTCTGGACGGTTTGGGCAGGGTACTGCTATCACCCTTATTGGGGAACGATTACGATGGTGCCCCTCCCGAAATCAACTATGGATTTTACACCGTGAAAAAGTTGATCGAGGATATATTACAGGGCCCAGCTCCTGTTGTTTCCGGTAGATTGCCTTAAAGCGTGAGGGTGCTAGGGGCTTTAGCGCTCAACGGTTACTGGGATCGTGTCTTTCGGCAAAGTTTGAGAACTCTGAGCTGTAACCCAATCTATTGACGAAGCGCAAGGCGTAACGACAGCTTGCTGTTGCTGTTCGGTCGTTGTCTTCAAACACGAATTTTCCAGTACCTTTGAAATCTACCAGTTCTTCCTGTTCAAGCCGTGCTATAAGACTGGCACGTTCTTCCACTATTGTTGGTGGGCACATGCGGTAAACTTCTACCGCTTGCACATCTACTTCGGGTAGAGAAAAAATAAGTTGAGCTAGTGCTGCTCGAGTAGTGATTCTTAAATCCGATATTGTACTGGGTTTTTGAATATTGGGTGGAAGAGGAGCTCCTAGCTTGCCGCAGCCCAGTGAGGCAAGGGCAAGCAACAAGACCCAAGGGGTCAGCCTCGGCCCGAGTGATTTGTCTCGCGCGCTGGAAGGCGTAGAGACGCACACTCGGCCACACTGGGAGATCTGTTTGCGGCTTATCTTTTCAAGAGCGACTATCATTGAGGTGTTATTGCTAGTTGATTTTTGATTTCGAGAAGTGTTTAAGCGCGCATCAGTTACGAAAGGGTCAGGCTTCCGAAAATTCTAGAGTTGTTCCTAGGTTTCTATTTTCGTGAAGTGGAAGACTTGTCCCATAATGTTGACCTTGTTGCAATTAGACATTAACCTGCAGCCCGACTATAAATGCCGCAGGCTCACGTCTGTACTCCTAATATTATACCTTCTGCACCTTACGGAAACAGCAACGAGGCCACAATTGATCACTGGATCTGCCCCGAGCGAGGTGAACCGATGATAGAGGCAGTGGACTTTGTCGTGATTGGTAGCGGTATCGCTGGAATCCGGGCGGCTATGGAACTTGCTGAATTCGGCGAAGTGGCTATCCTGACAAAGTCTCGCCCTGAAGAATCTAACACCGAGTACGCTCAAGGTGGCATTGCAGCAGCCATCAATAAAGATGATGACCAAGAACTCCACTTTTTGGACACCCTCGAGGCGGGAGCCGGCTTATGTGATGCAAGTGCAGTCCAGATTTTAGTCGGTGAGGGGCCGGATCGAGTGCAGGAATTGATCGAGTGGGGCACTGCTTTCGATCATGAGGGCGGAGAGATTGCGTTCACCCGAGAAGGAGCCCATAGCAGGCGACGTATTTTGCACGCGAGAGGCGATTCGACTGGTCAGGAAATCAGTAGAACCCTTGTTTCTCGGATTAGGTTAATGCCCCGTGTCCACTTATTTCGTAATACTTTTGCTATAGATCTTTTGCTGGAGAACGGTAGATGTGCAGGAGTGATTTATCTGGATCAGAAATCCGGCCAAGTAAAAAAAATGAGGGCTGCTGCTGTACTTTTAGCAAGTGGGGGGTTGGGGGCTTGTTTCCGAGAAACAAGTAACCCAGTTGTGGCCACAGGCGATGGTTTTTCCATCGCTTTACGAGCTGGAGCTGCGTTGACTGACATGGAGTTTGTTCAGTTCCATCCCACTGCCCTAAATATGCCTGGATGCCCATCCTTCCTTCTGTCCGAAGCTCTACGTGGTGAGGGCGCGATTCTCCGAAACACTGGAGGGCAGCGGTTTATGTCCAAGTATCATTCTCTGGCCGAACTGGCCCCGCGTGACGTCGTTTCTCGTGCGATTCTTGAGGAAGTAACCCGGAGAAATGATAAGCATGTTTTGCTTGACGCATCACATCTTGGAGAAGCTTTTCTCAAAAAACGTTTTCCGACGATATACCGGACCTGTCTGAGCTATGGGTTAGACATTAGCAAATGCCAAGTACCAGTTTTCCCAGCTGCGCACTATGTCATGGGAGGGATTCTGGTAGACACCTTTGGCCGCACTACTCTTCCTGGTCTTTATGCAGCTGGAGAGGTCGCTTGTAATGGTGTGCATGGGGCAAATCGACTGGCCAGCAACTCTCTTCTTGAGGGATTAGTCTTTGGCAGAAGAGCAGGTCAGGCAATGATCGAACATCTTGATGTCAGTTGGCCAAAATGCCCTACTATACAAAGCTTTACTATTGTTTCACCGGTATCAGAACAAGAGCAAGGAGAGCGTCAATTTCTCCGGGAAACCTTATCCAAGAAAGCAGGTCTTATGCGCTCAGAAAAGGGCCTCAAGCTGTTGATCAATAGGTTTTCTAGATATTGCTTCCCAGGGCAGACCCAAGAATCGATTGAGTCCAGTAATATTCGTTTGAATGGGTGCGTGATTGCAGCAGCAGCATTACTCCGAGAAGAAACGAGAGGGGGACACTCCAGACTAGAATTTTCTGCGAGAGACGATAGTCTTTGGCGATGTCATCTGGTAGTTACGTATTCCAAGGGAAGGTTAAATCTTCACCGAAGCCAGAGGGTCGATCACGGGCAAAAACATCTTCCTGCATCAAGCATGCCTTCTGGATATTGTTAAGAAAGGGCCAGTATGTCGTACGTGAGCTACTTGGAATGCTCCCGAACTCAGACGGAATACCCGGCTGGGGAACTCTATAATCTTTCGCCAGACCATGAAGCTCCGTTGCTCGTTCGGTATAGGTTGGATGCGATACGTAAGGTAGTCCACCCAGAAGATTTTTCTAGACGTAGTCAGTCGATGTGGCGGTATCTCGAGGTATTACCGGTCTCATCAGGGAATGAGATAGTAACACTTGGCGAAGGCTACACACCTTTACTAAAAATCGCAAAGCTGGGTTCTAGTTACGATCTAGAGAATCTATTCATCAAGGATGAAGGGGTCAACCCGACAGGATCTTTTAAGGATAGAGGGCTCTCTGCCGCAGTCACAATGTCTATGGTTCTCGGAGCTGATAAGCTGTGCATACCTACAGCTGGCAATGCCGGAGGGTCCCTAGCTGCTTATGCAGCCCGTGCGGGGCTCGATGCATTTGTTTTTATGCCCCAGGACACTCCATCTTCCAATCAGATGGAAGCTCAACTGTTCGGAGCACAAGTGTCAAAAGTAGATGGTTTGATCAGTGATGCCGCCCGTCTTATGGGTGAACGTCAAGAGAAAAATGGCTGGTTTGATGTATCGACTTTAAAAGAACCGTACCGAATTGAAGGCAAGAAAACCATGGGATACGAATTAGCCGAGCAGCTAGGATGGTCTGTACCCGATGTGATCCTTTATCCCACAGGGGGAGGTACTGGCTTAATCGGGATGTGCAAAGCTTTTGAAGAAATGGAGCAGCTAGGATGGATTGGATCCAAACGGCCCAGGATGGTGGCGGTTCAGGCAAGCGGCTGCGCTCCAATAGTGAAAGCCTTTGCAAAAGGATCGAGGGATTCTGAGTTTTGGCAGGGTGCTAATACTTTTGCCGCTGGCATAAGGGTCCCTAAGGCATTGGGGGATTTTCTGATCTTGCGGGATTTAAGAAAAAGCAATGGGACGGCTGTCGCAGTTTCCGATGATCAGATCTGGAAAGCTTTGAAGGAAGTAGCGTCAGAGGAAGGTTTCTTCATGTGTCCGGAGGGTGCTGCCTGTTGGGCTGCACTGAAAATCCTACGTGAGAAGGGATGGGTCCGGGAGAAAGAGAAAATTATTCTATTCAATACGGCAAGTGGTTATAAGTATCTGGATCATCTGCCACGGGGGTGCTAGCTAGATGGGTCGGCCAGGACTTTCATAAGGTTATTCAAGTATTCAGCAAGCCGGTGCATGTTGGCAGCGAAATACTTCTTGTAGTCTGAGATGTTAGATTCTGCTCTGTCTGAAACAACTTTTAGGGCGATGGCGGGCACTCTTGTCATTGCAGCTACTCTCAAAACAGAAGCACTCTCCATATCGCAAACTAGGGCCCCAGTTTTTCTGCTCAGTTGGGCTCGATCGTGACATGTTAATATTGGCTGATCCACTGTGACCCCCATTCCCCGAGGGTGATAGCCAAAATCTTTCAGATAGTCCAATAAGGAGATTGATTGTCCGTAACACTGGCCGCCTTTGAAACACCAGTGCTTAGGGAAGATGACTTTTCCTACAGCCACAGTTTTATCCACGACTCCAGATGTTCCTGTGAAAATCAGGGCTCTCGGCCTTTTTTGTTTTAAGTCATGGAGTGTGCCGCGCGCAGAGTTTTCAATACCAACTCCACTGATAAGTGTCCTACAGGGCACTTCCAAGTGTTTTTTCAGAATTTCCATTTCGGCATGGAAAGCGCAAGCGATCAAAATTTCTTGAGGTTGGAAGGGAGGAGATTGGGTGATCATACGATTTTTCATTGAACAGTCTGACTCTATTGTTTCTCCCTCAATCCAGTTGCAAGGAATTTGTTTCCAGGAGAACAGTTCCGGTGCTCTGGACTTCCTGCTAGTCTAAGGTTCAAAGAAGCTCTCGTAAAATTGAAAGGCTCAGATATACCGATATGATTTGTCCTCACTGTCACAATCGTAAAGACAGAGTTGTTGAGTCTCGGGAAGCCCGCGATGGAGAAGTAATTCGTCGACGGAGAGAGTGCCTGAGCTGCGGTAGGCGGTTTACAACATACGAGCGTGGGGAAGAGATCCCGTATATGGTGATCAAAAAAGACGGAGAAAGGGAGTTTTTTGATCGATCAAAAATACTTTCTGGGGTTTTGAAGGCCTGTGAAAAGCGTCCAGTACCAGGTCGAGATATGGAGAGGGTTGTGACACGTGTCGAAAAGATTGTGCTTGGTAGGCGCGAGGGTGAAGTCACCACAGAGTACATCGGGCAGGCTGTTATGGAGCAACTCAAGGAGTTGGATAAAGTGGCCTATGTCCGCTTTGCTTCTGTCTATCTTGAATTCCGAGATGTGGATGAATTCCGCGAGGAAATTGAACGATTATTTAAGCCCCGCCGGAAAAAATCGAAGTCAGAGCCGACATGAAACACGAAGAGGACCTGGTTCGATGGCTACGTGATAATGTCCCGACTCTCCCGGATATGCAGATCGGGATTGGAGATGATGCTGCAGTCCTAAATGTGCCGGATGATGCACAGCTGGTGATATCCACCGATAGCCTAGTGGAGGATGTGCATTTCTTCCTGGATAGAGTGGCACCGAACATTTTGGGTCGTAAGGCCATGCGGGTAAATCTCAGCGACCTCGCTGCTATGGCCGCAAAGCCACTTTTCAGCTTGTTGTCGCTTACGGTCCCCGGGGAGTGCAAGAACCAGCTTTTCCTTGGAGAAGTTCTAGAAGGCGTGATCAAGGAAGCCTTGCATTGGGAGGCTCCTCTGATAGGAGGTAATATTTCCCGTGGTGAGAAGTTTCAGATAACTGTGACTATTGGGGGTACAGTTGCTTGTGGAACGGCAATTTTGCGAAGTGGCTGTAAGCCTGGCGACTCGATTTATGCTCTGGGACGAATAGGCCATTCTGGGGTAGGGCTGCGATTTTTAAGCCAATGTGCACCGGCAACCCCGCTTCCCAGCGAAGAAGAAGAGATCCTGAAATGGGTTGATAGTTCCTGGGATGCTCTGTGTATAAGATCGCATCTTCTCCCAAAACCTCAGTTAGAAGGGGCACGCTGGCTCAGTAGTCATGGACTGGCGACTAGCATGATCGATACAAGTGATGGCCTTGCTAGAGATCTGTTGCGAATTTGTCAGGCGAGTCAGGTGGACATTGTCGTAAAGCCGAGAGGGTTGGAATCATTACGGTTACAAGCTGACAATAGGATAAATATAATCGATATTTTAGAGGGTGGTGAGGATTATGCTCTCCTGTTCAGCTGTCCATCGGGGAAAGAAGCAGATTTAAGTCATTTCCCAAAAAATATCGGGTCTCCTGTCTGGATTGCAGAGGCTCGGGCGGGTACAGGCAATCTATTAATGATGAAGTCTCCAAATGAAGGGGAAAAGAAGTACGTTCCCAGGGGATTCGATCATTTTCAATGAAATTATTCTGTTTAGATTGGTTGCGGGGGACTTCGTAGGCCAATCATTCTATTCTTCTATTTGAGTGGATCTTAATATTCTGAGTGTTGTGTCCGCTACAATTGCGTATCCTATATTCTTGTATTCAATAATCCGATTGTATTTATGGCTCTCTGGTAGTTGGTTAGTGGGGAAGAAGGACAGGCAATGCGTCCGGAATTTTTAGCGATGCGAATCATAGGTGTAGTGCTTTTAGTTATGACAGGCTTAACCGGCGCGTCACTTGCTGCCAGTTTTTCTCCTCCTCAGGCAACAGACCAGTATGAGCATGCTTTCAGTAATATCCAGCTCCAACCGGATCCTCGAATTTTTGCAGTTATGGTGGCTCTCAACGCAGCAGGATTTTCTTCGGATGACACCTCTTCCGGAACTATGTCAAAGGCCCGTGTTCTGTTCCGTGAGCACGCGGAGAATTTAGATCCTGAGATTGTGGCACGGCTGAAAGAGTTCTACGAATTACACAAGTCGCCTCA
>Ga0310344_10001350_pt1 | contig 18775 bp, 15 predicted proteins | sample HC15DNA20200_MG_FD_203801 | JGI IMG/M metagenome (GOLD analysis project Ga0310344, IMG submission 203801) | Marine microbial communities from station ALOHA, North Pacific Subtropical Gyre - HC15-DNA-20-200_MG | ecosystem: Environmental > Aquatic > Marine > Oceanic | place: Pacific Ocean: North... | reverse complement strand
AGCCTCTCTAACAACTTCATTACCCTTAACATCTTCTTCGCCAACGTTCAAAAGGCCAACGCTGGGACATTTGATATTTAACATATCTTTAGCAACCACCGAGCCCATAAGCGCAAACTGAAAAAGATGTTGAGCAGTACAGCCGATATTTGCGCCAAGATCCAGCATAAAAGAAGGATTATTGATACCCGGAATTGCTGAGATAATCGCTGGGCGATCAATCCCAGGCAGAGTCTTTAGCACGTGCCGTGCCATAGCCATGAGCGCTCCGGTGTTTCCCGCACTGACACACGCATCGGCACTCCCATCCTTTACTTCCTGAATTGCAAGCCGCAAAGAGGACTTCTTCTTTCGACGAAGAGCTTCAGCAGGATGATCCGTCATCGTCACGACTTCAGGAGCAGCGATCAAGCGCAGCCGGGGTGAATTTTTCTCGCTTACCGCTTTTCGAGCAACCTCGAGAGTTTCGGGCAATCCGACCAGAGATAAATTTACGGAATCCTGTCTTTCCAAAATCGCTAAAGCCGCGGGGATGATTGCGTCGGGACCACTATCGCCTCCCATGGCATCAAGCGCAATTGTGACTTTGCGAGTCATTAGATTAACACTGGAAATAAAACCGCGCCCAGAACAGACCCAGACGTAATATCCCTAATCTTCCTCTTCCTCTACAGGAATAGGGATATCTAAGACCTTACGACCGCGATAATACCCTTCAGTAGTAACGTGGTGCCGCCGATGGGTTTCACCCGTACTCGAATCCACCGACAACGTTGGACCCTTAAGCTTGTCGTGCGAACGACGCATATCCCGTCTGGAAGGCGTCTTTCGCCCTTTTTGAACAGCCATTTTCGATGTCTCCTCAGCGATTTCTCTGGGTCGGAACAGTCACACCAGTCTAGTGGTCGGGAACAAGCCCCACCAGGGTCTCGGCAATACTTCCACATTCACTAATATCTACATGTCGAGGAATTATAGGCAACGAAACAATTAATTCATCCTCGATCAAGACAACCGGATTGAACTTTCCTTTATTCAAAACCACTACCTCTTGTTCCTGGGCCGTTTTGCTTTTACCCGATACCGCATCGAGTAGCACTAGAGACACTAACTCGCATACATTTTGTACTAACGGCTCCAGACAGCGCTGGCAAATAAGCTCTAGATTAGCCTCAAACGTTAGCTCCACCGCAACGGAGGTAATAGCATGTTGATGGAACTTTAAGCTTACCTCAATACTACCCCGGTCTGAATACAGCATCTGACGAAGCCGAGTAAGCTTTCTCAGCTGAATTTTACCGTTCAAAACCGCCTCACGCTCCGCCAGAGCGTTCAGATCGTACATACTGTACCAAGCGAACAACGGGGCAGGCATAATCTAACTATGATAGGTATAAGACTTTCTACTGTCAAAACCGATAGTTACATATTCACATTCTCGGAGAGCCTATGGCCCGCCTGATACTTGCATCAACCTCACCCTATAGGCGCCAGCTTCTGAAGCGGTTGGGCCTACCGTTTGATATACGTGCAATAAGCGTTGACGAGAGCGCACGAGAAAATGAGGACGCCGCGAAGCTCGCAACAAGGCTAGCAACAGCCAAAGCACGCGCTATCATAGACCCGAACGACAACGCTACCGAAATCATTATCGGCGCAGATCAGGTAGCAGCTTTAAACGGTGACCTGCTAAGAAAGCCCGGCGACCACGAAACTGCGTTGCAGCAGCTCGACGATTGCCAGGGTCAAACAGTAGTCTTTAGCACTGCAGTCACCGTATTCGTCACCAATTCTGGGCAGGCTATACATAGCTTAGATCGTACTGATGTAAGTTTTCTTACACTTCCGCGCGAACAACTGAACCTCTATCTCAGGCTCGAACAGCCGTACGACTGCGCGGGCGGATTCAAGGCGGAGGGCCTCGGAATTTCGCTTTTTCGCTCCATTCGGTCTGAAGATCCTACCGCACTTCTCGGCTTGCCATTGATCCGGCTAGCTCAAATTCTGCGTGATCTCGATCTCGACCCTCTGGACTCGAGCCGCAACTGAATTGCTCTGAGCTCGTCCGGTAAGGGAGAACTTGCCATGAACTCCTCACCGCTATCCGGCCAGACAAAGCCGATAGCGTGAGCATGAAGAAATATTCGATTAAGACCGAACTTACTGAATTCCTTGTTACACTCGTCATCTCCGTAACGATCATCTCCCACTACCGGATGACCCATATGTGCGGCATGAGCTCGAATCTGATGTGTTCTCCCCGTCGCGATTGAGATTTCCATTAATGTGGCACGCGAGCCGTAATTCTCAATTACCCGGAATCGGCTTAACGCTACCTTTCCGGATTTTTCCACGGCAGCGAAACTCTCACCATTCGATTGGCGCCTAATTGACAAGGGCGCATTAACGTCTACCTGACCATGCTGCCAAGATCCCTTCAGCAGCGTCAGATAGCGCTTTTTCATACCATTATCGCGAATCAGCGCATGGAGGCTACGCAGTACGCTTCGGCGCTTAGCAATTAGCAGGCAGCCGGAGGTACCGCGATCCAGCCGATGTACCAGATCTAGTGCTTTACATCGGGGTCGTAAGCTTCGCAGCGCTTCGATACAGCCGAAGTCCACTCCAGTACCAGCATGGACCACCATTCCTGACGGCTTATCAAGTACTAGAAGCCTAGAATCTTCAGTAATAATTCTAGCCTCGAGCCACCCAAATCCTTCTGCCGGGATCCGAGCTGCAGCGGGAGCGCGCAACATGACGGGCGGAATGCGGACACGGTCATCAAGTTTCAGCCTGTAGCTTGCACGTACCCTGCTACTGTTAACTCGTACTTGCCCAGATCGAATCAATCTATATACATGGCTACGCGGCACGCCCTTTAGTTGCCTTAAAAGGAAGTTATCAAGCCGTTGACCTACCAGCTCTGAAGCTATTTCCTGATAGGAGACCGTCCCGGTTACTGTTGTCATAGAAATTATTAAATAAGAGGAATTGAGACGTCAGACGTCTATGCTATAGTAAGGTTATGGGCTCGATAGTATCGGATAGAATATGCTACGCCCAGCTAAGATGGGGCGGTCACTAGAAAATCAGACCGTCAAAACAGGTTCTTTATAGTCGGCGGATCCGTATTTAGGGTAGCCGCGGTTAAGACCAGGCGATAGCTCTCTGTCACAAAATCTCCTGATTCCAAGGCGATTTTAGTAGTGACAGATTGAGCGGTCAGCTTCCTGGGCGAGATTTATGACACAGTCAGTAAACATACAAACTCTCTGCTGCTCTGCCTCGCAGATCGCGTTGGCTAGCCCCGGGTTCGGGCTCGCCGCCAATGGATTTAAAAATCATGAAACGAATGCTAGTCAATGCAACTCAGCAAGAGGAGTTGCGCGTAGCCATAGTAGATGGCCAAAAACTTTACGACCTTGATATCGAGATAGCTTCCCGAAAACAACGAAAAGCAAATATCTACAAAGGGCGCATTACAAGAATAGAGCCCAGCCTCGAAGCTGCCTTCGTAGACTATGGTACCGACCGCAACGGCTTTCTACCTCTCAAGGAGATATCTAGCGAATACTTCGTTCGCAGCCCAGAAGAGAACGAGCGCGTGCAAATTAAAGACGTTCTTAAGGACGGGCAAGAAATCGTTGTCCAGGTAGAGAAAGAGGAACGCGGTAACAAGGGTGCAGCACTGACGACTTTCGTCAGTCTCGCCGGACGCTTCCTTGTTCTCATGCCGAATAACCCCCGTGCAGGCGGGGTATCTCGGCGTATAACAGGCGAGGACCGTGATCTCGTTCGTGACTCGCTCGACAAATTGGACCCGCCGGACGGTATGGGTTGCATCGTACGTACAGCGGGCGTCGGACGTAGCATTGACGAACTCCGCTGGGATATCGACTATCTCCTCAGTATCTGGGAAGCTATCAAGCAAGTCGTCGTTAAACGTCCTGCACCTTTTCTTATCTATCAAGAAGGCAATGCAATCGTTCGCGCTATCCGCGACCACTTCTCGAATGAGATCGGGGAAATCCTAGTTGATGGAAAAACTATTCACGAGGAGGCTCAAGATTTTATAGAGCGAGTAATGCCTCATAATCTTCGTAAGCTAAAGCATTACGAGGATGCGGTTCCTCTCTTCACTCGATTTCAGATCGAAAGTCAGATCGAAACTGCCTTCTCTCACGCAGTTTCACTGCCGTCGGGTGGAAGTATTGTTATCGATCATACCGAGGCGTTGACGGCGATCGATATTAATTCCGCCCGTGCGACAAAGGGCGACGATATTGAAGAAACCGCACTTACAACTAATTTGGAAGCGGCCGAAGAGATCGCTCGGCAACTTCGAATACGCGATCTTGGCGGTCTAGTCGTCATCGATTTCATCGATATGGGCCCGCATCGCAACCAGCGGGATGTTGAGAATAAATTGCGAGAAGCAGCACTTCATGATCGAGCACGTATTCAAATCGGTCGTATCTCGCGGTTCGGGTTACTAGAGATGTCTCGACAACGCCTTCGCCCATCGCTGGGAGAGGCAACACAATCAGTCTGCCCACGCTGTAACGGTATCGGTCAGATCCGTAGCGTTGAATCTCTAGCACTTGCTATCCTGCGGCTAGTAGGTGAAGAAGCGAGAAAGGAACGTACATCGAAAATTATCGTCCAACTACCAGTCGATGTTAGCAACTATATTCTGAATGAAAAGCGTGATTGGGCACAGTCTATTCAAGATGAGAATGCCGTAATAGTCGTTCTTGTCGGTAATCCCGACTTAGAGACACCGAATTACACTATTAAGCGGGTGCGAGACGACGAACTAGATCGACCTGAGAATCAAGCAACTAGCTATAAGCAGGTAGAGCGAAAAGAAGATGTTAACGAAGTCGTTCAATCCGAACGTAAGCAGACCAGACCAGAGCAACCTGCCGTAGCTAGCGTTGTACCACAAGCACCCGCCCCCCTTCCAAAAGCGAAGCCAAAAAAAGCTCGTCAACGCCGATCGGGCAGTCAATCTCTCTGGCAGATGCTATTCGGTTGGATGTGGCCGGGCGCGAAGATAGAGGATAAAGATCCCGGTCAACGTCCCCGCCGAAGTCGATCGCGAAACGCAGCACGCAGTCAGGGTCGTAGATCACAAAACGACCGTAATCAGCGGGATCGTAGCCGCAACCAAGGCCAAAAAAAATCAAGGAGTAGCAATAATAGTCGACGCGACTCAAAGAAAAACCAAGAGCAAAGCACAGACGAAAAGAGTGGCGGTAAAAATAATGGTAATAGTAGCAGCAGAAGCTCGCGTAACCGTCGCTCGAGGCGAAGGCGGAGTTCTACCAAAACCCAGGACCAGAACCAGAACCAGAACCAGAACCAGAACCAGAACCAGAACGTCGATCAGACCGCTACGGTCGAAAATAGAGCTAATGAATCAGAGGGTGGAAACCAAGATAGTAAACGTAAGAAACGTCCAGACCGTCAACCTAAAAACCACCACCAGAACGATAATCGGAAACAAGCTGGTGATGTCGACAGCCAAAAACGCACACAGCAAACGGATAGTAATCAAGTGCAAAAGAAACTCGATGATATAGCAACTATCGAACAAAGCACCCAAGCATTAACAGAGAAGCAAAACAAAAGGACAGCACATATGGACGCTCGGGCGGCTGGAGAGGAAAATAATCCTTCGATAGCCTCACCAGCACTAAGCGCGGCCGATGGCATCGAAAAACGGAAAAACACTGACACCACAGCAACAGATGCACGGGCGCGACCACCGAAACACAAGCCTAAAAATAAACCTACCGTTAACCCACCACCAGCACCCACCAATGAAGCAACGCCTTCTACTGCCGAACCGGCTCGGGAAATCATGTCCAAACCTGTCTCCGAAGTACTAGAACCGCACCAACCTCACTCTTCTACACCAACACCCCCAGCAAAAGAAGCGGACCGAGACTCGTCGGATGAGTAAGAAAAACTCCAAACGAATATTAAGTTAAAGGCTAACAGAGCCCACTGCGGATAGCGCTAAAACGTGTCGAAATTCCGAATCTGATCCAGCAATCCCAAGGATGCCTCTTGGATCAGATCGAGGACTAACTCGAAACCGTTCGGACCACCATAATAGGGGTCAGGTACTTCGCGATACTCAGCATGCGGCGCGTAATCGAGAAAGAGCTTGATTCGGTCATGATATTCAGGTGGACCCAATTCACAAAGTAGCTCCATGTTGAGCTGATCCATCGCGAGTATCTGATTAAAAACCGCGAAGTCCTCTTCTCTAACCTGACGAGCGCGCTGCTTACTAAGATCGATATTGCGTCGCAACGCTGCACGCTGAGCACGCTGATCCGGAGGTTCACCAATATGGTAGGCGTGAGTTCCAGCAGAATCCACATGAATCGATAAGTCGGGAACGCGGTCATCAAGAATTAGTCTAAAGGCGCCTTCAGCTGTTGGGGAACGACAGATATTACCCATGCACACGAACAGTACGCTGTAAGATCGGGTTTCCCGTTTCTTAGACAATTCAGATCCGCCGAAAACTCATGCCGTATTGATATGCAGGGGTTCATGTGACTGCGCACGCTCCCTCCCCCACCACATTTCTGCTAGAACATCGAGAGATGACGGTGGCTTAGTCTGGTTTTGACTAAGCAGTTCGTAAGTCATAACTAGTATCTAACTCAGCGTATAAAGATAACATCTTAAACTGAGTCTAGGTAGATTAGAATGGGTTCGTAATCTCAAACGCTATCACACTGTAACCGCACTGCGTCAAGATCCTCGGCTGTATCGACACCTCGCGGTGGTACCTCACAGGCTTCCGCAACGATGATCTTCATCCCCAGCCACAAAGCTCTTAACTGTTCTAAGCACTCAATACGTTCAAGCTCGCATGAAGGGGTTAGCGCGAGTTGTTTTAACGCTCCTACTCTATAGGCGTACAACCCTACGTGACGCAATGAAGGCGGCGTTCCACCTTCGCGCGACCAGGGAATGGGGGCGCGGCTAAAGTATAACGCCCGATCCTGGCGGTCGACGACCACACGAACCAAATTTGGGTCCTGCCATTCATCTCGCGAACAAATCGGAGTAACAAGCGTCGCGATAGCTGCATTACTATCACCTCTCAGCAGATCGGCAACCTGTGATATTAGCGCTGACGGAAGTAATGGCTCGTCACCCTGTACATTAACGACAATTTGATCGTCGGACCATTCGTATCGTTTAGCCACCTCCGCAATCCGGTCGGTCCCATTTTTGTGGTGGGATGCAGTGAACTCGACAGTGGCCCCAACATTTCGGCCAGCATCTGCAATCCGCTCATCGTCCGTAGCGATAATGACCAGATCCGCACCACTTTGACGCGCCCGATAGTAAACCCACTCGATCATCGGTCGACCGCCGATATCCGCTAATGGTTTTCCCGGCAACCGAATTGAATCGAAGCGCGCTGGAATGACGACAATAAAGTCTTCAATCATGGTTGAATCTGCTCTATTAGTCGTTACCACAAAACATACCCTGGTCCTCAGACAGAAAATTGCATACGGTACAAGCCACCGTAATGCCCATCGAGCTTTAATAGCTCAGAATGGGTTCCTTGTTCTAAAACACTGCCGTCCTTTAGTACGATGATTTTGTCAGCACTCTCAACAGTCGAAAGGCGATGCGCAATAACAAGCGTTGTCCTACCCTGCATTAAAGTCGCCAACGCATCCTGGATCTGGCGCTCCGATTCTGTATCCAGCGCAGACGTCGCCTCATCAAGTATTAGAATAGGCGCATCCTTCAAAAACGCTCTTGCAATCGCGATCCGCTGTCGTTGCCCGCCAGATAAGAGAATTCCACGCTCACCAACATTGGTATTCAAGCCTTCCGGTAGTCTTCGTGCGAATTCCGTCACATGAGCGAGTTCTGCAGCTCGAACGATTTCAGCCTCAGAGGAAGATGCAAGGCCACCATAGGCAATATTGTTCGAGATCGAGTCGTTAAACAGCACTACATCCTGACTGACGAGGCTAATCTGCCGACGTAGATCCTTGCGCTTATAGTCGCGAATATCCACACCATCGATGAGAACACAGCCTCCTTCAGTTTCATAGAGGCGCGGCAAAAGGCCTACGAGTGTAGTTTTGCCGCTTCCGGAACGACCAACAATCGCGATCGTACTTCCCGAGGGTGCTCGAATAGACACGTCGTCTAATACGCGCCCTTTTTTCTGATCGTAAGCAAATGAAATACCGCGGAACTCCACGTCACCGCGAACCCCTTCAAGCACCTTTATCCCAGTATCTTCCTCGACCGATTCATCGAGTATCCCAAAAAGGCTCGCCCCTGCCACAATTCCTTTCTGTAACCCCACATTGACATTTACTACACGCTTAAGAGGGGCCATCAACAGTCCCATGGCGACTAGAAATCCCATAAACACCGCCGCATCTATATCCGCTGCTAACTGGTCCGAGAATGCGACCCAAACTATCGCGGCCAGACCCAATGCGAGCGTATACTGCGTAAGCACATCCCCGGCAGCGCGAGTAGCAACAAGCTTTAGGTTGGCCTTATAGTTACGTCGATTAATTTCGGCAAATTGACGGCGCTCGTACTCCTGTCCTTCGAAAACTTTAACAATCTGTTGCCCCGATAACGCCTCCTCCGTAATCCGTGTCGCATCACCCATTGAGGCCTGTATACGAATACCATAGCGCCGAAAAGCCCGACTCATAACAGCTACCAGAAAACCGATGATAGGAATAGTCACAGCGACGAGTACTGTCAATGTCGGACTAAAATAAAACATAGCGCCTATTAGACCAAGCATTGTCAGCGTGTCCCTTACAGTGACTACTAGAACGGTAGATATAGCTTCCGCAACCTGTTCGGTGTTGTATGTCAGCTTAGAGATCAGCATTCCGGTCGAATTGTCATCGAAGAAGCGCGCAGGTAGCTCTGTATATTTCTCAAACACCTCTCCGCGTAGATCGCGAATTACCCGCCGACCCAACCAACCAAGCCCGTACACTGCAGCAAAGTCCGTAACTCCTCGAACTGCAGCCGTTGCCAATAGAATAAACGGAATATAGTTTGCGCCGGTTCGTCCAGCGTCACCTAACGTCTCGATAACATCCTCAATGATGAAAGGTACATAGGCATTAGCAGCTGAATAAACAACCATTGCTAAAACTGCCGCCAAGATGACCTTCCAGTGCGGTATGACATAGGCAAACAACCGTCGATATACAGATACGGTGCCAGAATTCAGAAACCACGCCATGGCAATCAGACCTCCGGTAGTGTCACGTGCGCAATATTGATCTGCAGGAACTCAAGTCAGCAACTAATAGGCTATATATTCTATGGCTTGAATAACCCGTAAGTCCTAGATAAGTCAATAAACAATAACGAGCAAGCTTTAGATTAACCAGGATTTTCACCGCATTACGGCTGTTATTAACGCAGCGTCGGTCACGACAAGTTGTGGTATTCAGATACCGCGTGGCAAGAGCATCAGTCAGCTTCATGTAGCTCACCGTCCCTAAGTTCTAGGATGCGATCCATCCGAGTTGCAAGCTCCGGATCGTGGGTAACTACCACGAGACTAGTCTGTAGATCTGTATTAAGTTCAAGCATAAGATCAAAAACACGTTTGCCAGTCGGTCGATCCAGATTGCCCGTCGGTTCATCAGCAAGTACAACATCTGGCTGCGTCACCAACGCGCGGGCGATAGCGGTTCTCTGTCGCTCACCTCCTGACAACTGTCCTGGCCTATGTGTAAGTCGCTTCTCCAAACCCACACTTGAAAGCAGGACTTCAGCCCGATGAGACGCCACATCGGGCTTTTCGCCTCGTACCAGCAAAGGCATAGCAACATTCTCTAACGCACTGAACTCTGGTAATAAATGGTGAAACTGATAGACAAACCCTAAACGCCGATTTCGTAATAAGCCGCGCTCGGAATTACTTAGCCCCGTCATTGATTGACCCGATATGCGCACCTCACCGGCCGTCGCATGATCGAGACCGCCTAACAGCTGCAACAAAGTAGTCTTTCCGGAACCCGACGCGCCTACGATCGCGACGCGATCGCCACGCGTGACCCTAAAGTTCACACGGCGCAAAACATCAAGGCTGCGACCACCCTCCTTGAAGGTCTTCTCCAATCCTTCAACCTCGAGAACGATATTAGAACGATCTGTTTCGTTACTCATACCGTAACGCCTCCGCAGGTGGCTGCCGCGATGCACTTATCGCGGGATAGAGCGTTGCTAGAACAGCAAGACAGGTCGCTAGTAAACCGATTTTTGCAACCTCAATATAGCGGATCTGAGTTGGCAGATCGCTGATAAGATAGACATCCCCCGCAAGTAAGTCGATCCCGAAAGATACTTCAAGCAGTGCTACAATCGCAGTAAGCTGACTGGATATTAAAGCGCCGAGCGCCAAACCGATTCCCGTTCCGATAACACCTATAAGAGCCCCTTGCATCACGAATATGGCCACAATGCTGTAGGCGGAAGCACCGAAACTCTGCAGTATCGCAATATCCCTGCGCTTGTCGTGAACGACCATGGCAAGAGTCGATACGATATTGAAGACAGCTACCGCAATAACCATAGAGAAAATAACAAACATGATCGACTTGGTAATCTGGATAGAACGGAAGAAGTTATCATGTTGGCGCATCCAGTCTTCGATAAAAAAGCCTCCACCGAGTCCAATAGCTACCTCCTCCGAAATTCGTCGGGCCCGATAAACATCGTCTACGACTAACCGTAGCCCGGTCGGTTTGTCGTCGGTACGAAACAAACGCGACGCGTCAGTAAGATTTGTAAAAACTAGCGCACGATCGAATTCGTACATACCAGCTTCGAAAATTCCTACAACCTCGAAACTGCGCATGCGCGGCATGATCCCTGCCGGTGTGACTTGACCTTGAGCGGTAATCAGCACGAGAGTATCGCCAACGTCGAACTCTAGCTCCGTCGCAAGACTGCTGCCGACCACGATGTTATAACTACCAGCCTCTAAATCAGAGATACTACCTGCACGCATCATCGTCGCCAATTGCGATACGCGCGACTCTAGAATCGGATGAATTCCGCGCACTTCAACACCAGCCGGCGTATCACCGAACACAACCAATCCCTCTCCCTCGATAAAGGGCGCAACCTCGAGCACATCGGGACGCTCGAGAACTGTTTCACGAAGCCCCTCCCAATCTTCCAACGGCGCGTCGATGCCAGTTACGGCCGCATGGGAGATGATCCCAAGTAATCTCTGCTGCAACTCATACTCGAAGCCATTAACGACCGACAACACCACACTTAGCACAGCGACAGCGATACCTATGCCCACCATTGAAACCAGTGAGATAAACGATATAAAACCGTTACGGCTGCGAGCGCGGAGATATCGTAAAGCAATTGAGAATTCGTACTGCTGCTTCATCGTCACTCGTAACGCAGCGCTTCGGCTGGTGCCACAATCGCGGCACGACGCGAGGGGTAAATTGTTGCTAGCACCGCAATCAATAAAGCGGACAAGCTTATCAACGTAACGTCAGTCCATTGGACATCGGAAGGTAGCTGAGATACGTAAAAAACGTCGCTGGGCATTAACTCAAAGTTGAATGTTCGCTCTAACCAGGGGAATACCGTTTCAACATTAAAGGCAATTAATAACCCGAAGATCAGCCCTAGAAACGTACCAGCGCATCCAATGAGCGAACCTTGAATGATGAAAATTCTAGCTACACGAGAAGGCTCTAGGCCGCAAGTTCGCAGAATAGCAATATCTTTTTTCTTATCTGTTACCACCATAATTAGCGACGCAACAACGTTGAAGGCAGCTACCGCTACGATCAGCATCAGCAAAATTGCCATCATCGTCTTCTCTATACGGATAGCACGAAAATGACTACGGTTTTCCATCGTCCAATCGGAATATGTTGCAGCACCGTTCCCAAGCTGCGACAGAGCACTAGCAAAACTTCCCACGGCCATCGGATCTTCTAATCGCACAGCAACGCCGCCGACCCGCCCCTCCGCAAACCCTCTTAGCGAACTCGCATCATTAATGTGTATCAAAGCCAAAGCGGCATCATGGTCCTGAACACCAGCAGCGAAAATACCGCTCACGACAAAACTATGAAGCTCGGCAGCCGGCCGGCCGTTGTCGATTTGGGGCACGAGCAGGTTCACTCGGTTACCAACGCCAACACCTAGATTCAGTGCCAAAATCCGACCAAGAATAATACGCTTGCTGCCGGTCTCCAGGTCCGTGAGGCTACCCGCACGCATAAAATCGCCGATCCCGGAAATAGCAGTCTCGTCTGGTAGTATCCCGCGGATTAGCGCAGGATTCAGATTAAGCCCCGAGACCAACATACCCTCGACATTCACGTACGGAGAGACGTCCGTTACGCCCTCATAGTCGACGATCTGATCCCGCAGGGATTGCCAGTTCGGTATACCTTCGCGCGGATTAGCAAGCGTCGCGTGCGCGGTCATACTCAGAAGTCTGTTTCGAAGTTCGCTTTCCAGGCCATTCATGACAGACAAAACGACGATGAGCGCAGCAACGCCGAGCGCCATACCAAACACAGACGCTAACGTGATGAATGACGCAATACCACGATGCCGACGTGTTCGGACATAGCGTAATGCGATAAAGCTCTCCAAGGGATAGAACATTGCCGCGTAATTAAAGCACAGCAGTCGTTGTTTTACCGAGACAAAATAACCGCTTCAGCAGCCTAATACAGTCTATCTGTGCGTCTGCCGCAGTCTCTATGGGATAATCTTCCGCAACTTCGTCACCATAAATTTCTATGGATTTTCCCAATGACATTCTTAGCCTGGAACTACCTGGGCCAGCTCACCCTCAGGTTCAGTGGGGACAGTTATATGGAGCGGCCCAGAGTCTGGCTGTAGCTCAAGCCGCGAACAACTATCCAGGCCTAATATGTGTTGTAACCCCTTCCGCGATTGCGGCCGATAGACTCCAGCGCGAATTGCGCTTTTTCTCTCCTAAGCTGAATCTCCGGCGCTTTGGCGATTACGAGACCCTCCCTTACGACGCATTCTCACCGCCGCAGGAGCTTATCGCGGAACGACTTACTACCCTCGCAGCGCTTACCCACGACCGCGTGAGCACACTCGTCGTTAACGCTCAAGCACTGCTGACGAGATTACCTCCAAGAGGATTTATTGAAGCTCGGTCGATGTCCTTGCGTGTTGGTGAGCGCCTGGATCGACAGTTATTCATCGAGCAACTCGTGAGCCATGGCTATCTACACGTCGAGAAAGTAGTTGACCCGGGTGAGTTCGCTGTTCGTGGATCGCTACTCGATGCCTACCCCTCAAGTGCAGATCATCCGATCCGGATTGATCTGTTTGACGATGAAGTGGAAACGCTACGGATTTTCGATCCCGGCACTCAGCTAACGACCGGCGAAGCCAGAAAAATTGAGATTCTTCCGGCTAGGGAATTCCCATTCGATATAGATGCCATTCGCGGTTTCAGAGAACGTTTTCGAGATAATATATCGGGAGAGCCTAACCGTTCGAATATTTATCGAGATATATCCGATGCGCATCTTCCCGCAGGAATCGAATCTTTTCTACCATTATTCTTCGACTCGACGAGCTCGCTGCTTGAGCATTTTCCAGAGGATACCCTATACATCTTTATGGACGAAGCGCTCGCTGGGCTCGACTCCGGCTGGGCTCTCATTGAAGAGCGTTATACACAACTCTGCGGCGATATTGAGCGACCTCTTCTGATACCAGAAATTGCATTTTGTAGCCCGGAATTGTTACGAAGCCAACTCGCCGAAACGCAAAGTATCGAGATTTGCAGTCGAGAGCTCGCGACCTCCAAAGAAAAGTTTTCGATAAACGCCAGGACGAGTCATCCGCTTCATTCTATACGCAGCGAAGAACAGGACCCAATCACGCGTTGGCTATACGCTAACGATTCAGCCCGAACGCTTGTTGTTACATCTTCCCCCGGACAGCGAGAAACCCTATCGGAACTACTCCGCGATCGCGGGCTTAAACCAATTGAAGTCTCCGGCTGGCAGTCGTTTCTTATCAGTCAACAACCGTTAAATATCGCCGTTGGCGAACTAGAGGATGGTCTAGCTTTACCCGACTTACAACTCAAGATAATCACCTCAGAACAGCTCGGCATCAACCGCCCACAGCAAAGAACTCGACGAAAACAGCGGCGGGACCCTAATGCAATCGTTAGAGAATTGACAGACCTACGGGTTGGTGCACCCGTCGTGCATGAAGAGTACGGTATCGGACGCTACCAAGGTCTCAAAAATCTAGCAATCCTTGAGGCAGATGAAACCATTACCGAATTCCTACTACTCGAATATGCCGGTGGCGATAAGCTCTATGTGCCCGTCTATAATTTGCATCTCGTGACACGCTATACCGGTGCCTCACCGGATAATGCTCCACTACACAAGCTCGGCTCTGATCAGTGGATTAAGGCGAAGCGAAAAGCAGCAAAACAGGTGCGCGACGTTGCGGCAGAACTCCTGGGTCTCTATGCACAACGGGCAGCTCGACAGGGCATCCAATTCCCGCTCAACGAGGAGATCTATCAGCGCTTCGCCCTCGAGTTCCCGTTCGAAGAAACAGCAGATCAGTTAGAAGTGATTCATGATGTAATCGGAGACCTGAAGAGTCATCAGCCGATGGACCGTGTTGTTTGCGGCGACGTCGGCTTCGGCAAAACTGAGGTTGCCCTCAGAGCAGCATTTATCACCGTAAATGCAGACCATCAGGTCGCGGTTCTCGTGCCGACGACGCTACTCGCGCAACAGCATCACCGAACGTTCGCCGACCGTTTCGCCGACTGGCCAGTCCGAGTCGAGCTATTATCTCGCTTCCGTAGCGAAAAATCTGTAAATACCGTAATGTCTGGCTTGAAGGACGGCACGGTTGATATCGTGATCGGTACACACAAACTTCTGGGTAAGGATCTCAGTTTCCGACGCCTCGGACTCGTTATAGTGGATGAGGAACATCGTTTCGGGGTTAGACAAAAAGAGCAGCTGAAAAAACTTCGCGCCGACGTCGATATGCTGGCTCTTACCGCCACACCAATTCCAAGAACTCTGAACATGGCACTAGGCGGACTGCGGGACATCTCGCTAATCGCTACTCCACCCGCGGAACGCTTATCGGTGAAAACATTCTCTGGGGAATGGAGTAACTCCACAATACGGGAGGCCGTTCTACGCGAGATCCGACGCGGAGGACAGATCTATTTCGTTCACAATCGCGTCCAGGATATCGACGAGGTAGCCACGAATCTCGCGAGCCTGTTGCCCGAAGCATCTGTCAAGGTAGCTCACGGACAAATGTCAGAACGGATACTCGAAAGCGTCATGCTAGAATTCTATCATCGACGCTTTAATGTCCTTGTCTGTACGACTATCATTGAGAGCGGGATCGACATCCCCACTGCGAACACGATCATCATTAATCGCGCCGACCGTCTCGGACTCGCGCAGCTACATCAGTTGCGCGGTCGCGTCGGCCGATCACATCATCAAGCCTATGCGTATCTCATCGCGCCACCGCTGCGCTCACTAACCGCAGACGCCGTCAAACGCCTAGAGGCAATCGAAGCTTTGGAAGAGCTTGGTGCAGGGTTCACACTCGCGACCCACGACCTGGAAATTCGCGGCGCCGGTGAGTTGCTCGGTGACGAACAGAGCGGTCAAATTCAGGCCATCGGTTTCACGCTCTACAACGACTTACTAGCTAGAGCCGTAAGCTCGTTGAATGCTGGAAAAGAACCGGATCTCGAGGATCCGTTCCAGCACGGAACCGAGATCGAACTCGGGCTACCGGCCTTAATTCCTGACGATTACATACCCGACGTGCATATGCGCCTTGTGCTCTACAAAAGAATTGCATGTGCGCTCTCTGCGTCCGACCTTCAAGATTTACAGGTCGAGTTGATTGATAGGTTCGGCCTATTACCCACCGTAACACGGACGCTGTTCGCGTTAACTCGATTAAAGCTAATAGCACAACAATTAGGCATCACTAATATTCAGGCAGAAAATCACGGTGGCAGCCTTCAATTCAGCGAAGAAGCTAGCCTTGATCCCGCCATCCTCATTGAATTAATCGAAAATCAGTCAGCGATCTATAGCATGGACGGACCGTTCAAACTTCGCTTCTCCTGGGCACTCGAACACAACGAGGACCGAATAGCTGCAACGGAAACTTTACTCCTCGATCTCGGTGTGAAGCCGCAAGCATCATCAGCTGCCTGACCACAGCATATACGGTTTATAATTTAGTCATGAAATCCGCCACCATCAAAAAATCGTTAGTCTTTATAGGACTACAGTGGAGTCTCTTAGCTATCGTCTCGGCTCAAACCCTACCAGCCAGCGAGTTCCGGACCGTTATAGACGAAGCCTCGGAAAGGCTGCCGAAATACGAAATTGAAGTCATAGTATTCTCGTACCACGACTTCGATGCGACTGAAGAAAAATTCGAAGACATGCCGAGAGGTTCACTACTGGATCTTCTAAGCCCGTCGCTCTTAGAGACGCATGCGCGCACGGAAATGGATGTGTCAAAGTTGCTGTCGGAATCATTACGCGCTATTGACGACGAGCAGCCCATTCTTGTTCCGACCGAACCTACCGATAAAACCTACTCGATCGAGGATTTATTTGGATCACAGCAATATCATAATATGCTAGGGGAGGAGATCTTTGGCTTCGAGGAAACGGGACCGACGACGGATTCCGAAACCTATGCTCCAGAGACTCGAGTCGACAATCCTAACTTAGTGCCGACCGAAGAATTAAATGTTAACTCCTTAAATAATCCAGAAAGTGGATTCACAGAAATACCAGAGGATGAGGCTGGTAACGAGGTATTATTAACCGAAGGGGAATCTACCTGGTATCGGATACTCACAACAGAAGAACTTGAGCTAACCAATAGTACTAATCGACTAGAGCGATTAAGTGCGTATACTCCGCTAATTCATGGTGGCTGGGTTCAGGAAGGACTATACGAAGAGGATGCTATACCGTTCGAGTTATGGTTATTGGGTGGATTGAACCCGCTAGGAACCATTCAACTACATATGGACAGCGACAAATGGCTGAACATTAGCGTCGCACTGCGTTATCAATCAGATAGGAGTCCTGGAGAACTAATTTCCCCGGTCAGAATTGCACTCGAAGAAATTACTTTTCCTCCTCGCTATGCCCTTTATACTAAGCGTCGTATCAGCAGCAACCAAGTCTATTTCTTCGATCATCCAGCGTTCGGTTTACTTGTTCTCGTTAGACCGGTATCCGAAGAGTCAGATATTCCTAGAGGTAGCCTGGCTCCTGCAGCCTAACGACAGTGAACTTTGACGTCAAAATACGTGGCTTTTAATCGATCGCTTGTCAGGCAGGTAACTTCGTAAGCGGCCACACCATGACTCATTAGGGCAAACGAGATCTACCGATCACCACTGCACTTTCAAGTTAAGTAATCTGTTTGTCGATGCAGCGTTACTAGTCACAATTGTCATCCTTCGAACTCGAATTGAGAAAGATTCGACAGATGGTCTATCTCAAGCCTAGCATCTCGCCAGATTTCAGAGGAACGCAACGTTTCCCATTGCTGTCTCTGCTGGCCACGTAACCGCATCAGATGCAGTTGTGACGGAGGATTCACGTAGCCCTCCAGAACATCGAGGACGCCAGGTACCTCCTGGGGAGCATTGCATAGCAAAACCATATCACAACCAGCAGCAAGAGCGCGCCGTACTCGATCGGCATAATTACCGACAATCGTCGCCCCAGTCATGGAGATATCATCTGAGATAATTGCTCCGCCGAAACGTAGCTCGTCCCGTAACTGTCCATTAAGCCACCATGAAGAAAAACTTGCGGGTAACAGATCTATTGCCGGAAAACTTACATGGCCAACCATAACGGCATCGAGTCTTCTACTAATCAAATGCCGGTAAGGCTGCAAATCGTCCCAAAGTTCGCTGAACTCTCGCGAGTCCGATGCGGTCTTAGTATGTGTATCGTTGATCACTCCCGCATGCGTTGGAAAATGTTTAGCGGTGATAACCATCCCAGCCTCGTGGACACCAACCGCGAAAGCCGACACGAGCTGGCTAACCGCCGTGGCACTTGAATGTAGCGCCCGATCACCGATAACCTTCGCCAAACCGCGATCGATATCGACCACGGGCGCAAAACTTAAATCGATTTCGACAGCCCGAAGTTCCGCCGCCATTAACCAGCCGAATGCGTGCGCTGTACCGAGCGCTCGGCTCATATCCCTATCGTACAGACACCCGAGGCTGCGCATGGGTGGCAAAACCGTAAAGGGCTCGCCGAAACGCTGTACCCTACCGCCTTCCTGATCCACAGCAACAAGCAGTGGCGGTTCACGTATTTCGTGAATTACAGCTATCAGCCGTTCAAGCTGCCCCAGACTTTCGAAATTTCTCGAAAACAGGATAACACCACACACTGACGGGGACTGAAGCCATTCCCGCTCTTCCGCGTCGATGGACGTACCCTTGAGATCGATCATGAGTGGACCTAGCGACATCCCGCCATAATAGCAGCGATAGCCTCGTCACAATCTCAATTTCTAAAATTTCGTAATACCACGGTAATCAAACTTGCTAATGAGCCTATAGGGGTAGTAACCGGCTGGTTTCAATATTCTTCAGATCAGCTCTAGGCACGCTCGAATAGCGCCA
>Ga0310344_10001349_pt1 | contig 18780 bp, 19 predicted proteins | sample HC15DNA20200_MG_FD_203801 | JGI IMG/M metagenome (GOLD analysis project Ga0310344, IMG submission 203801) | Marine microbial communities from station ALOHA, North Pacific Subtropical Gyre - HC15-DNA-20-200_MG | ecosystem: Environmental > Aquatic > Marine > Oceanic | place: Pacific Ocean: North... | reverse complement strand
AAAGAACTGATCCTTCGACGGCATTTGCTTTATCACGATTAGCGGAGAACGCCGATTCACCCACTCCTGTTGGTGTCTTCAGGGCGGTGGGACGTGGGGAGTATTCCTCAGAGGTGAATGCCCAACTTGATGAGGTTTGCGCAGCAAGTGGAAAGGGAGACTTGGAAGCGTTGCTGCATTCTCTTCCCACCTGGACTGTTTAACTCCGCTAAAATTTTACCAGAATAGGGTCTATGGCCTGGGCACTTGATCTGGACGGAGTCGTGTGGCTAGGCGCGGAGGTTATTGCTGGAGCGGCAGATGCTGTGGTGGCACTCCAGGAGTCTGGTGAAACGGTCCTATTCGTTACGAACAATTCTGGACGGCGAGTTGCCGATGTCGAATCTCGACTGGCAGATTATGGCATCGACGCTCATGGGGGTGTTATTACTTCGGCGATGGCGGCAGCTGCGATGGTTCAACCAGGCGAGGTTGTTCTTGGTCTGTGCGGTCCGGGGGCACGAGAAGAACTTGAGGCAGTCGGTGCCTTGGTCGTTCGAGAAGGGCCCGTTGATACTGTTGTTGTGGGTTTTCATGAAGACTTCGATTACTGGAGCTTGACTGCTGGAGTTCAGGCGATCCTAAATGGGGCTCGCTTGTTGGCCACTAATGAAGATGTCACTTATCCAACACACGATGGGATTCGTCCGGGTGCCGGTTCAATTGTTGCAGCTCTTGTTGCTGCTACAGGAACAGTCCCATTTGTAGCTGGTAAACCACATCAGCCGATGTGTGAAGTCTTGCGAGATCGGGTCAGTGGGGGAGGGATTGTCGTAGGAGATCGGCCGGACACTGATGGCTTACTCGCTCGGAGGCTCAACTGGGATTTCGGATTGGTCCTAAGCGGTGTGACTTCTGAGAAAGATCTACCGACAAATCCAGAACCGGATATGGTTGCTGCCGATCTACGGTCGTTGGTGGAAGCCTATTTAGAGGTAGATACTTCGTGAGTGCGCGGCGTCGCCTTGATCAAGAAATGGTTCGTAGGAGACTTGCAGAGAGCCGGACCGCAGCAAAAGATTTGATTGATTCAGGCCGGGTCACTATCGATGGAGCACCTGCGCAAAAGGCAACACGTCAGGTGGCAGTTGGCGAGTCTATCGTCGTGGCTGGACCACCCCCGAGGTTTGTTGGACGGGGAGGGCAGAAGCTGGAAGCAGCGTTGTCGAGATTCCCGATCGAGGTTGCCGGTAGACGAGTTGTAGACGTTGGATCGAGCACCGGTGGGTTCACTGATTGTCTTCTTCAGAGAGGTGCTCGATCGGTAATGGCGATTGACGTGGGCAGAGGACAACTCCATCAGCGGCTTCGTGAGGACGATCGGGTTATTGTCCAGGAGCGGACCGATATTCGGGATGTTGATCCGTCTGCGATTGGTGCACCTTTCGACTTTCTTGTTTCAGATCTGTCGTTCATCTCACTCGCCACGGTCTTGCCTTATTTGGTTGGGTTGGTTGGGGAGAGGTCTTCCATGGTGCTTTTGGTAAAGCCACAGTTCGAGGCGGGGCGAAAGGAGGCAGATCGCGGCAAGGGGGTTATTCGAGATCCCTCGGTGTGGCGGGTAAGTCTGGAACGGGTGAGCCGGTCGGTCTTCGAGGCCGGGGCTGCCATCATGGATGGCATGGTGTCTCCGATCAAGGGAGCAGAGGGTAACGTCGAATTTTTTGTCCATGCCGTGATAGGACTATCAGTGAATCCATTTGATCTCGAAGATTTGGTTTTGTCTGCGATCGAAAACGATAGGAAGATTGACTAATGGCGATACTTGGTCTAGTGGTTCATGAAGGACGGGATCCTGCATTGGTGCAGGCACGTGAACTTGGATCGCGTCTTTCGATGGAGGGCCATGAGGTTCGGTGGCTAACTGAGGTTGGTGAAGCAGAAGATCTGGACCTCGTTGTGAGTTTGGGAGGTGATGGTTCTATCTTGCGTGCTGTCAACCTCCTTGATGGCTTGCCTGTACCAGTGTTGGGTGTGAATTTTGGCCAACTTGGTTATTTGACTGCTTGTGAACCAGATGAAGTTGATGTAGCTGTTGGCCGCGTTTTGAGAGGAGAATATGCTCTTGAAGAACGGATGATGCTCGCCGTCCAAGTACGTCGGGTTGACGGGACTGCCCTCGATATAGAACATGGATTGAATGAGCTGGTGGTTGAACGCACTGGACATACGATCCGTCTGGGACTCTCTTTCGACGGTTCTTTCTTTACGTCTTATGCCGCAGACGGGTTAATTGTGGCAACGCCCACTGGTTCGACGGCCTACGCTTTCTCTGCACGTGGCCCGATAGTTGATGCCATGCACAGATCGCTTCAGCTCACACCAGTTTCCGCCCATATGCTTTTTGATCGCACACTTGTTGTCAGTCCAGACACTGAGATCAGTCTCGAAATCCTAGGTGATCGTCCAGCGATGTGCACAGTTGATGGCCGAGAGGGTGTTTCGTTAGCTAGAGGGGATCTCGTTGTCTGCACAGCTAGCGACCGGATAGCGAGGTTAGTTACATTCGGCGGATCTGGGTTTGAAATGATCCTTAAGGCTAAATTTGGACTCGAGGATCGTTAGCGAGTTTTACGTTGTTTTGATTTAGTCCAGCAACTTTGTAAGACAGGATGCGAATGTTCCGCACATGTGGCTCGTTACGGCGGTAGATTGACGTCCCGTGACCAAACATATCTTTGTCACGGGTGGAGTCGCTAGTTCTCTAGGCAAAGGCCTTACTGCGGCTTCTCTGGGTCGACTCCTCAAGCAGCGAGGTCTCCGGGTCTTAATTCAGAAGCTAGACCCTTATATCAATGTCGATCCTGGGACCATGAATCCGTTTGAACACGGTGAAGTCTTTGTTACCGATGATGGTGGGGAGACAGATCTGGATCTTGGCCATTATGAAAGATTTATTGACGAAAATCTTACTCGCAACTCCAACGCCACAACTGGTTCTATTTACTCACACGTCTTGGCAGCTGAACGTCGTGGCGACTACTTAGGTAAGACTGTCCAGGTTATTCCTCATATTACCGACGAGATTAAGCGACGTATTCATCTACTTGCCGGTGAAGAAGTAGATGTCCTTATCACTGAGGTGGGTGGAACAGTCGGCGATATTGAAATTCTTCCGTTTCTTGAGGCGATTCGTCAGTACCGGCTCGATATTGGGGGCGGTAACGTTTGTTATGTTCACGTCACGTTGGTTCCTTTCATTGCCCCATCTGGTGAGCATAAGACCAAACCAACTCAGCACTCGGTCATTGAACTCCGTAGCAGGGGGATTCAACCGGATGCAATTGTTTGTCGTAGCGATGAGCCGGTTGGGGAAGACCTTTGCCGAAAGATTTCCAATTTGTCTAGCGTGCCTTTGTCGGCTGTTGTTAGTGCTCCAGATGCAGGCAGTCTTTATGAGATCCCACTTATTCTCCACGATGAGGGCCTAGATGATGTGGTTTGTGATCTTTTACAGATAGACGCTGGTGAACCTGACCTCGAAAAATGGAGAACCCTCAATAGGAAGGTACAGGCTGCGACGAGTCCGGTTCGTGTCGGCTTGATCGGTAAATACGTTAGTCTCGTCGACGCTTATTTGTCGGTTGTCGAATCATTGAATCATGCTGGTATTTATCATGCCGCAGATGTTCAGATCGAGTGGATCCAGGCGGAGGAGGTCGAGGGGCTATTAATTGGTGATCGGCTTCGTGACCTCGATGGAATTGTTATACCTGGCGGATTTGGATCTCGTGGGATTGAAGGGAAGATTGCTGCGGCCGGATATGCCCGTGAGCATGGGATTCCTTGTCTAGGACTTTGTCTCGGCCTTCAGTGTATGAGTGTTGATTTTGGCCGAAATGTCCTTGGGCTTGAGCGTGCCCACTCTTCGGAATTCGACCCGACTTCACCTCATCCGGTTATTGACCTTATGGATTCTCAGCGTGACATTGACGAAAAGGGCGGAACCATGCGACTTGGGGCTTATGTGGCGCAGTTGAGGTCAGGATCAAAGGTACATAGAATCTACGGCGAAGAGGTTGTTTCTGAGCGGCACCGTCATCGGTATGAGTTCAACCCGCGGTACCGTCAGCGTTTTGAGGATGCAGGGTTTTTATGCTCGGGAGAGTCTCCCGATGGTCGGTTGGTTGAATTTATCGAGCTGCAGAATCATCCTTTTTGGATAGCAACTCAGGCTCACCCTGAATTCAAAAGCCGGCCGGATCGTCCAGCTCCTCTCTTTCGTGCTTTTATTGAGGAGGCTCTTCGTCGTGCCGAAGGGCGGAACCCGCAGTTGCTTCAGATTGACACAGAGCCCGAGGTATGACGTTGACGGTGTCAGACGGCTTCCGTAAAGTCTCGGAGCGTCTACTTTGTGAGGGCTACCCAGCCCGTTTGATGGAGTCAGAGTTTTTGGATCCAACTGGTGAGCGAATTATCCGTCAGGTCGTTCGGCATCCCGGGGCTGTAGCAGTTGTCGCTATCGAAGGTGAAAAAGTGGTACTGGTACGACAGTTTCGTCCGGCATTGGGCGAAGAGACACTGGAAGTACCTGCTGGAACGCTCGATGTGCCGGGGGAGCTACTTGTAGATGCTGCTCACAGGGAACTCATGGAAGAGACTGGTTTGGATGCACAACAGCTCGAGGAGTTAGTCGTATTTCACAATGCAGTTGGCTACTGCGATGGAGTGACCACAGTATTTCTCGCCGGGGAATTGAAAGAAGCCAAAATGACGGCGACCAGCGTGGAAGAGCAATATCTTGAGGTTGAATGGGTTGAGCTTGACAAAGTGTCCGCTCTTATCGCTAATGGGTTGATTACAGATGCAAAGACAGTCATCGGAGTTTTAACGGCTTTTCGCCGGTTAGGGCTGTGAAAACTAGGCCGTGTCATTTGGCGCGTCGTTTTTTTCGATCACTGCGGCGGGGTGATATCTCACCACAAGAAGTTGAGTGGGTATATCTCTATTTGTCTGAGGAGGAAATTGATCTTTGGGAAAGGATGTCTCCTGCCGATCGGCGTCACGGAGTTGGTGTCGCCCGTGAAGTTGAGGAGTCTCTTGGTAGCTCTGAGCCTCCGATAATAGTTGCTGCTTTGTTACATGATGTAGGCAAAGTTACGAGTGGTTTTGGGACCTTGGCAAGGGTGCTAGTTACCCTGGTTGGTGCTGTTACTGCCCCGTCTCGTCACCAGCACTGGGCAGTTAGGTCTGGTCTATTTGGTCGACTGGGACGCTATTTACGGCACTCTGAACAGGGGGCGGCGTTGCTGCATGCTGCCAAAAGTGATCCGGTTGTAGTCACCTGGGCTGCCGAGCATCACCTACCTCGTTCTAGGTGGACCCTGGCTGTATCTATTGCTGGTCCCCTAAAAGAGGCTGACAACGAGTGATACTTGTCCTTAGCGGCCCAGAAGGCCAATATTCTGCCGAGCCCGTTCAAGAGTGGTAGATGCTATTTCGGTTGCCTTGTCTGCGCCGATAGCTAGAAGGCGAGAAGTTTCAGCGGGGTCGCTAGACAAGTCATGGAACTTAGTCTGTATAGGTCGGAGCATTTCGATTACTGCCTCACTCGTAGCAGCTTTTAGATCTCCGTAACGGTTGATTCCCTCCGCAGCTTTGTTCGGATTTTGATTCGTGGCAGCTCCGAGGATTGAGAGCAAATTGGAAATTCCCGGTTTTGCTTCTACATCGTACCTAACCTCGCTCTCGCTATCTGTGACAGCTCTTTTGATCTTCTTTTCGATTTCAGAAGGACTGTCGAGAAGTGAAATCGATCCTTGTGGTCTGTCCTCTGATTTAGACATCTTGCTTTCGGGCTCTTGGAGATCCATTACCCGGGCGCCCGATGGGGGGACTACTGCTTCCGGGACAACGAAGGTATTGCCGTAACGCGAGTTGAACCTGTCGGCGATATTGCGGGCTAGCTCGATATGTTGACGCTGGTCCTCACCAACCGGAACTTGGTTAGTGTCGTAGAGAAGGATGTCGGAGGCTTGAAGCGCTGGATATGTGAAAAGGCCGCCTGATACGAACTCCGCCATATCTACTTTGTCCTTGAATTGAGTCATACGGCGTAGCTCACCGAATGAAGCCGTGCATTCCATTAACCAAGCACACTCTGTGTGTTGGTGGACATGGCTCTGCACAAAGAGGGTGCAGCGATCCGGATTCAATCCCACGGCGATAAGCATTTGTGCTAGCTCGAGTGTCGAGCTTCGGAGTTCGTCCGGAGGTTGAGGAATTGTGAGGGCGTGAAGATCGACGACACAGTAGACGGAGTCAGCCTCCGTCTGTAGTGCTACCCAGTTGTTGAGTGCTCCCAATAAGTTGCCCAGATGAACTGATCCAGAGGGTTTGATACCGGAAAAGACGCGTTGCATAGATGGCAGGGTACTGGGAGGCTTCTAGGCATAGGGGGAGGGGGTCGCCTCGGTGCATGCACCGCCAGCCCTTAATGACTCTCTAAGGTCTCTGGGGTGAGCTTCACAGTTTCTATACCCGTCTACGAGGGGCCGTTTGACTTACTTCTGCATCTGATTCTCAAAGAAGAGGTGGAGCTTTACGAAGTTTCGATTTCAAGGATTGTCGATGAGTACTTGAAGGAGCTAGATCGACTTCCTGACCTCGACCTTGAAGTCGCTACTGAGTTTTTACTTATTGCCTCGATACTCGTGGAGCTTAAAACTCGGCGGTTGCTCCCGGGGAAAGAAGATCTTGATCTCGACGAAGATTTCGCTGCTTTAGAAGAACGAGATCTTTTATTAGCTCGCCTTCTTGAGTGTAAAACATTCAAGGACGCTGCCGTTGTGTTACGAGGCTTGTCTGTTGAAGCTCGGAGGTCAAAACCAAGGCGGTCTGGTCCTGAAGAATCTTTTCTAAAAATCACACCAGATATTTTTGAAGGTGTGGAACTTCAAGATTTGTGTCATGCGTTTGCTCGGTCCCTGGAGCCTAGAAAAATTGAAAGTGTCGACATCTCCCATATAGCGCCTATTCGGGCGAGCGTCACCGACGCAGTTGCCGAGCTCACGGAAAGGCTTCCCATTGAAGGAAAAACCACGTTCAGGCATTTAACCCACCATCTCGAGGACCGTATTGAAGTGATCGTTCGGTTTTTGGCTGTTCTCGAGTTGTACAAACAGGGTGTTGTCGAACTTGATCAACTTGGGTCCTGCGGTGATATCCATCTTCGTTGGGCTCCTAGCTCTGACACAGTTAACATTGACTTCGTCGGGATCTATGAAGGATGAAGATGGATCTATCTGAAGATCAATCGCCTGGTGAAGGTAGTAAAAGGGGAGATTTAGTTAGCGCTTTAGAAGCCATGCTTATTGTGGCTGTTGATCCAGTTTCTCCAAATCTGCTAGCTCAGCTTCTTGAGATACCGACGGATGAAGTAGAACGCCTGTGCGGTGAACTGGCCAGTGCTTATGAAAATGAGGGTCGTGGCTTTCAACTTCTACGAGTCGCTGGGGGATACCGTTATCAGAGTCATCCCGCTCAGGCTGCATGGGTTGAAAGGTTTGTTCTCGATAGTCAGAACTCTCGGTTGACGAGTGCTGCACTTGAAACCTTGGCGATTGTTGCGTACAAACAGCCAGTTTCAAAGGCGCAAGTTTCGGCGATCCGTGGCGTCGATGTTGATGGCGTTATACGAAATTTGCAACAAAGAGGTTATATAGCTGAACTTTCTCGAGATCCTGGTCCGGGAAACGCCGTATTATTTGGCACCACATCGATTTTTCTTGAGCGCTTTGGCCTTGACTCTCTTAACGAGTTGCCATCTCTAGGGGAGTTTGTTCCTGATGCTGAAGTAGTCGAAGCACTTGAGAGAGGTCTACGAGCCGGAACCGATTTAGCTGATGATGAGAGTGTCCATGGTCAAGAAGAGGCCGTCGAGGAGTCGATCGTGGATGAGATGTCTTCAGCTGTCGGCATTGTTGATACCGACGATTGATTATGAATCTCGCCCATAGATCGGACCGGGAGTTTGACCAAAGCAGCTAACGGAGAACGCCTCCAAAAGGTATTGGCTCGTGTTGGATTTGGTAGTCGGCGCTTGTGTGAAGGCCTCATTGGCGAAGGTCGTGTCCGTGTGGATGGTGAGGTCGCTGAATTAGGTTGCCGAATTGATCCAGACATTGCGTCGGTTTTGGTTGACGGAATGCCTGTAGGTGTTAGGCCAGACTTAGTTTATTACCTACTGAATAAGCCAGCAGGTGTAGTGACCACGGCGGCCGACCCACAAGGCCGACAGACAGTTTTGAATCTAGTACCAGACTCTCCCAGAGTCTTTCCGGTAGGTCGGTTAGATAGAGATACGGAAGGTCTCATTTTACTTACGAATGATGGTGAGCTCACCAATCGCATTATTCATCCGTCCTTTGGTGTTGAGAAAGAGTATCTGGTCCATGTTCAGGGAAGGCCTAGCCGTTGGACGTTGAGAATGCTTCGGGAGGGTGTTGAACTTGATGATGGAATTACTTCTCCCGCACGCGTGACAGCTGTTGATGCCTCACTACTCCGAATGGTTATTCATGAGGGGCGGAATCGTCAGGTGAGGCGTATGTGTAATGCGGTAGGACACCCAGTAGTTAGGCTCATCCGAACTCGCATTGGTTCTTTGGCGGATCGGTCGATTCCGCCAGGATCCTGGCGAAAGTTGGAGCTTCGAGAACTGCGTGCGCTAGAGCGTTTAGTTGGGCACCGAACTTGAGAGAATTGACTTGAAAAGGAAATCTGCCCTCCCGATGAACGGGTGGCCGGTAATATCAGAATTATGGTAGTTCTTGAAACGTTTGTAACTGTTCGCTGGTGCTTAGAGAATGTAGTTCTATGACTAAGCGCGCCACTGTGGTTGGTGTTGGTTTAATTGGAGGTTCGATCAGTCTCGCATTGCGCGAACAGGGTTGGCATGTCAGTGGTGTTGATACCGATGAAGAACGATGTCTCGGAAGTATCCGTGCAGGCATTCTCGACTCATGCGGTTGGGACCCGGATTCGGAGATTACTTTTGTCGCGACCCCGGTAGGGCAGATTCCGCATGTTGCCATTCGCGCTTTGACGGAATCACCTGAAGGGCTTGTCACGGATGTAGGTGGGGTGAAGACTGTGATTGTTGAAACGGTTGACCATCCGCGTTTCGTCGGTGGTCATCCAATGGCTGGCTCAGAGCAGGATGGAATTGAAGGGGCGGATGCCACGATGTTTAAGGGCACAAATTGGGCACTCACCCCGGGTCCGTCGACTGCGGATAGCACATTTGCTGGAGTGAGGACAATAGTTCGTTCTCTTGGATCTGAGGTAGTGGCTCTTGCACCAGACAGACATGATGCGCTTGTGGCATTGGTTTCGCATGTGCCTCACCTTGTCGCAGCATCATTGGTGGGTTTAGCTGCGCGGCGTTCTGAGGAACACTCGGCGGTTCTCAGGCTTGCAGCAGGCGGGTTCCGTGACATGACGAGAATAGCGGCCGGACATCCGGGTATTTGGCCTGATATTTGTGTTGAGAATCAGGAGGCAATTGTTGGTGCACTCGATGACCTGATTGACACCTTGGTAGATACACGTAGAGAGGTGGTGCAAGCAGAACGAGAGAATTTGCTCCAACGTTTGGAATACGCTCGCGCTGCTCGAGTGAGTCTTCCCACTGGAGCGCCCTCGTCAGGTCTTGTTGAGGTCCGTATCCCTGTACTTGACCGGAAAGGTGAAATCGCTGCATTGACTGTTTTGGCAACCGATCTCGACGTAAATATCTATGACCTTGAGATTGCTCATTCTGCTGAGGGTGATCGGGGAGTGGTATTACTTATTGTGGATAAAGATTCGGCGGCCCGCCTCGTCACCGGGTTAGGAAATATTGGTTACCATCCGAGCGTCAGCACACTTGCGCAGGTTTGACCAATGGCGAGCCTTGTGATTGAGCCGAGTGGACCACTGCGAGGGCGGATCCGAGTGCCAGGGGATAAGTCCATCTCCCATCGTCTTCTCTTGTTGGCTGCATTGGCTGATGGCATATCGGAGATCCATGGGATCAGCGATGGCGATGATGTCCGGCGAACTCGAACCATAATCCAACAACTCGGTGCAGTTGTCGAAGACACGGGTCATGGGATTATTACTATTAGTGGGGGAGAGCTTCACGAAGCCGAGAAAGTCCTAGATGTCGGTAACTCTGGAACCTCTATCCGTCTTCTAACAGGTTTTTTGTCTGGCCTCCCATTCGATTCTGTGTTGGATGGTGACCAGTCGATTCGGGATAGGCCAATGGACCGGATCATAGATCCCTTGCACAAAATGGGTGGAGAAGTCCAAAGCGCGGACGGTTTGATGAAGGCGCCTCTCACTATTCGTGGTCGCAGTTTGTCGGGTATTGAGTATCAGCCACCAGTCGCTAGTGCACAAGTCAAGGGATGTCTTCTTTTTGCAGGCTTGTCGGCAAGAGGACCAACCACTGTTGTTGAGCCGTTGCAAACACGTGCGCATTCTGAGGAACTCTTTGCGGCTACCGGAATTAGCGTTGTTGATGCTCCAGGTCGGGTTACGGTGCTGCCCGGTCGCCCTAATCCTTTTCACTATGTTGTCGAGGGTGATCCATCCCAGGCAGCGTTTTGGGTAGTTGCAGCTTCTATTGTGCCTGGTTCCGAAGTGACAATCAGCCGCGTGTATTCCGGGCCAGCGCGTAGTGGTTATATAAAAGTCCTCCAGCGTATGGGGGCTTCTGTGGACTATGACCACTTGACTGGCGACCTCACCATTCGTTCTGCCCCTTTGACTGGGACATTGGTGGAGGCCGACGAGATACCTGGTCTGATAGATGAAATCCCTGTTCTTGCAGTTGCGGCGGCATGTGCTAGAGGGGAGACATATTTCGAAGGTGTTGGTGAGTTGAAGGTCAAGGAGAGTGATCGGCTAGCCGGAGTTGAAGAAATGTTGACTGCTATGGCCGTTTCTGCAGAGGTGAATGCCGATGCACTGAAGGTCACGGGAGGAAAGCTTGAAGCTGCTCATCTTTATGCCAAGCAAGATCATCGGATGGCTATGGCTGGAGCCATAGCGGCCTTAGTGGTTGACGGTCCAGTTGTCGTCGAAGGCTGGGAGGCAGTAACTACGAGCTATCCAGGGTTCGTAAACGACCTTGAAACGCTGCGTAGTGAGGGATAGTGATTTTGGTGGTTAAGGAGAACGTCATAGCTATTGATGGTCCGGCGGGATCTGGAAAATCAACCATTGGATGTGCTTTGGCTGCTCGATTGGATCTGGACTATTTGGATACAGGCGCTATGTACAGGGCTGTGGCATTTGCGGCTTTAAAAGCTGGTGCTGACCCCAATGATGAGGTAGCGGTTTCGCAGATCGCAAGAAATATGGAGCTGCATTTAGATTCTTTCACATGTGTCGTCGATGGGGCTGATGCCACTAGTGAGATTCGGGGACCCGAAGTTACTGCTGCTGTTAGTGCTGTAGCGGCCCTTGGCAATGTCCGGCGTGAGTTAGTTCAGCGTCAACGTTCTTGGCTGGATGGACGGAGTGGTGGAGTGGTAGAGGGAAGGGACATCGGTTCGGTTGTTTTTCCCAACGCCCGACTCAAGCTATATCTGACAGCATCACCCAAGATTCGCGCACAAAGACGGGCTGGTGAGATGGGCGAAGCCGATCTTGCCTTGGTCGAAGCAGATATTGGTCGTCGTGACACTGCTGATCGTGAGCGTCCAGCGAGTCCGTTGGTTGCTGCGGATGGGTCGGTCACCCTTGATACATCGAATCTCACCATTCCAGAAGTCGTTGAAATGATTGTTCGCTTGTTGAAATGAGAGCGCGAGTTGTTGGGCTACTGCCATGACGAAGGATTTAGGTCGGGAGATGAGCCGCCTAGATCGAGTTGCCTATCGCGTCTGCTGGTCGCTTATTTGGTTAGTTGCAAAGATTTGGTTTCGGTTTCGAGTTGTCGGAAAAGATCGTTTGCCTACAGACGGTGCGTACATTCTCTCTCCTGTTCACCGTTCGTATTTAGATACACCAATAGGTGGGATGGTTACAGCAAGAAGACTTCGGTTCCTCGGTAAGGAATCTTTGTGGAACTCGCGACTTGGCGGTGGTTTTCTAACACTTCTTGGAGGCTTCCCCGTAGAGCGGGGACGCGTAGATAGAGCGGCACTTCGTTCATGTCAGGAAGTCTTAGAGCGAGGTGAGCCGGTTGTGATGTTTCCTGAAGGGACTCGCCGGTACGGACCCATCGTGTCACCCGCGGAAATGCATGCAGGTCCCGCTTTTGTGGCTTTAAGGGCCGGTGTGCCAATAGTTCCTCTTGGTATTGCCGGAACCGATCATGCCATGCCTGGAGGGTCACCATTTATTCGTCCTACGAAGGTAGTCATGGTCGTCGGCGAGCCAATTCATCCTCCAATTCTTGACAAGCGGGTATCGCGTCGAGTTGTTGACGAAGTGACAGAAGAGCTTCGCGGGGCTATCCAGCTTGCGTTTGATAAGGCGCAGCTCATAGCGGGACGGTCGGCCTTGCAATCTCCTAGTGGTGACGATCTATAAGAACGCTCACATACTCTAGATTCGATCTAGGGCTGCTAAAGCGTCAGAAGCCCCGACGGATCGATCATCAAAGGATTTAGACGGCGAAGGTGCACCAAATCCGAATCCAGCAAAGCTGCGGATTGCACTCAAAAGTTCGCGCAAATTGCGCGGCGGTGGAAAATACTCGTCTTCGTGAGTGTGGCGTACGATTTCAGTTCCCAGTGAAGGGTTCAGTGCCGAGAGCACAGTCGAAACCACTTCATCAGGAGCTGAAGCTCCTGCCGTCACGCCGATGGTTCCTACGAGATCATCGGGTAGCTCGTCGGCACGATTGATCCAGACCACACGAGGGCAGCCTGCCTCTTCAGCAAGTTTGACTAGCGCGCGAGTGTTGGAACTGTTAGTGGAACCGATGACGACCACTGCGTCACAGCGATTGACAAGATCAAGTAAAGCTCCTTGTCGGTTGGTTGTGGCGAAACAGAGATCGCTACGACCGGGAGACCATAGATCGGGCCAGCGTTCTGCGGCGGCATCAATCACATCAGACCAGTCACGGTGACTTAAAGTAGTTTGCGCTAGGACAGCGACATTTTCGCCTAGTTCAGGGAGTTCCTCAACCTCTATCGGATGCTCAACACGGTGTATGGCGTCTGGGGCAACTGCGATGGTTCCGATTGCCTCCTCGTGACCGTCGTGCCCAACGTAAACAATCTGAAAACCTTTTTGAGCGCGTGTCTTAACTTCATGGTGGACTTTGGTGACGAGTGGACATACGGCGTCGACTGTGTAGCCACCGATTTCATGTGCTTGGCGAACCACTTCAGGTGCTGAGCCATGTGCCGAAAGCATGACTGGTGCTCCCGACGGTACATCTTTGATGTCTTCTACAAAGATGACGCCTAAGGCCTCGAAGCGTTCAACGACAACTTTGTTGTGAACAATTTCGTGGTAACAGTAGACCGGTTCGTTAAATGCGCGAACTAGCCACGTGAGAGCTTTAATAGCCATTTCCACCCCGGCACAGAAGCCACGAGGTTCGGCAAGTAAGACGCGTGTTACTTCCATTACTTGACCCTAGCCCGAGAGTTTCACCAACTGCTTAAGCAGTATCGGTGGGAAAGCGGTCCTATCGGTAGTCTGGTTGGTATGTCGGCTCCAGTGGTGATCGCCGTAACCTCTGAGTCTCCTGCCGAACAGGCCGGGGTTGTGCTTGGTGATCGGATAATTTCGATTAACGGACAAGTGCCCCGTGATGTCATCGAATATCAATTACTGGTTGATGAACCATCATTGAGTTTAGAAATCGATCGATCTGGATTGGAACGAGTCATTTCGGTTGAAAAGTCGAGTGGAGCACCTCTCGGCGTTGAGCTTGATAGTCCTTTATTTGACAGAGTCCAAACTTGTGACAACCACTGCGAATTTTGTTTCATCTACCAGTTGCCTCCTGGCATGCGTCGCAGTTTGTATCTCAAAGATGACGATTATCGACTTTCCTTTTTGTATGGAAACTTTACGACACTCACGAGGTTCACTGAGGCTGATCTTGAACGGGTAGTAACAGAAAGGCTCAGCCCTCTCTATGTGAGTATTCATGCAACCAACCCTGCAAAACGTGCGGAGATGCTTCGTAATAGGCGTGGTGGTGTGAGCTTACGCTGGCTGTCTGCTTTGCTTGAAGAAGGAGTAGAGGTTCATGGTCAGGTAGTCGTATGTCCCGGTGTTAATGACGGCTTATGGCTAGAAGACACCTTGGCGGGAATAGCCGAAAAATTCAGCACCCTGGCGAGTCTTTGTCTCGTTCCACTTGGTGTAAGTCGATATACAAAAGAGGAACGGATGCGACCACATACTCGGGAGGAAGCTCTCTTTGTGCTTGACACGGTTGATGCCTGGCAAGAGCAATTTTTAACTACGATCGGGAAGCGGCTCGTATTTGCTGCCGACGAGTATTATTTGATGGCTGGCATGCCGTTCCCACCGGCCGAATCCTATGAGGAATTCCCGATGGTTGAAGACGGGGTTGGGATGGCGAGGATCTTCGAAAGAGAATTTTTTGGTCATGGCGGAGACCCCAATCGGTTTCGTGCTTCGGGGTTTTTCCAGGCCGTTGATGGCGCACCTGCTGTTGGTTTTCGTGCTCCACGCGTTGATAATTCGACTCCAGTCCAACTCACCTCACGTCGTAAAACACAGACGATTATTTTGACAGGAGAGCTAGGAGTGCCGGTGATCCAGCCCCTCGTCGATTCTCTTGGACGTGAGAATATTCGGGTCCTTTCAGTGGAAAACCAGTTTTTCGGAGGGAATGTAGGAGTGACTGGGCTACTCGTTGGTTCGGACCTAAAGCGAGTCTTACTTGGACAACCAGAAGGGGCTCGTTACCTTCTTCCCGATGTTTGCCTCAGTGGTGGTCGGTTCCTTGACGGTGTTGAACTTAACGAGCTTCCGCGGGCGGTTGAAGTCGTTCCGACGGATGGTGCTTCTCTTCGTCTCGCATTGACCAGCCCGAGCTTAAGCTCATGAACTTTGTTGCGGTGGTGGGGCGACCCAATGTGGGTAAGTCGACCCTGATAAATAGGATCGTTGGTCGTCGCGAAGCGATCGTTGAAGAGCGGCCCGGGGTAACGCGTGATCGCAAGGAGATAGTTTCATCTTGGCGTGGGCAGGATTTCACACTGGTTGATACGGGTGGTTGGATTGCCGGTGGAGATCAACTCGATGACAAAGTAAGTCAGCAAAGTGAACGTGCTATCTCTGCTGCTGATGTTGTTCTATTTGTTGTCGATGTCACCGTTGGGGTGACAGAGGAAGATGCTCGTGTAGCTGCCTTACTTTTGGGTCGTTCGCACTCTGTTATTGTGGTCGCCAACAAAGTTGACGATCGGATACATGAAGCGGGTATATGGGATTTACTGTCCCTTGGATTGGGCGACCCGGTGCCGGTCAGCGCTCTACATGGTCGTGGTGCAGGTGATCTTTTAGATCGACTCGTAGATCTGTTCCCCCGCGACCCTGCGGATGAGGATTCCTCTACCGATGTGACGGAAGATGACAAAGGAGGTTTACTTGGGGTAGCGATTGTCGGACGTCCAAATGTTGGAAAGTCGACGCTCTTTAATCGGCTTATCGGCGAGGAACGTTCCGTGGTGCATGACTTACCTGGGACGACCCGAGATTCAGTTGACACCGTTGTTGAAACAGATGAAGGGCCTATCCGATTTATTGATACGGCAGGTATGCGGCGCAAGGCCAAGATTGATGAGGATGCAGAATATTATTCGCTGATTCGTGCTCTTCGTTCTGTCGACACCGCGGATGTAGCGCTCCTTGTTATTGATTCCACGATCGGTGTTACACACCAGGATCAGCGGCTTGCCGAACGGGTTGATTCTGCTGGTTGTCCCATAATCTTGATACTCAACAAGTGGGATCAGTGCGATACCAATCAACGAGAGGCGGTTTCAGACCAAGTTGAGCGACGTCTACATTTTGTAGGAGGTTCACCGGCCATTCGAATGAGCGCCCTGACCGGGAAAAATGTTGCCAAGCTGTGGCCGGCTTTGTCAAATTCGATTGAAAATTATCGAACTCGGATTCCCACCCGCCGTGTCAATGATGTGATTCGCCGGGCTCAGGCAGCCCATCCGGCGCCAGCTGGTGCTCGGGTTCTTTATGCGACACAGGGAGCTACTGACCCTCCAACTTTTACGCTTTTTGTCAATCGAGAGTTGCCACGGACCTGGATTCGTTATATCGAACGGCGTCTCCAAGATGATCTAGACCTTGGTTCGACACCAGTGAAGATTCGCATTCGTCGCCGTTCAGAGTAAATAAAAGTACCAAAATATTCAACGTACAAAAATATTGGGGTCCTTGGCCCTCTATAGGGTTACGATGTTGGCAAATGCGGACCCCGGTTCTCGCCCTTGCGGGCCTCGTGTGTTTGGCAGCGACCTTTAGTTGGGCGCGATCATCTAGACACCGTTACCGCCTGATTCACCGTATTGATGCAGGTATTTCACCTGATGCTTACACCCTGGCTTGGTCGACCTTTCGTAAAGAGTTTCATTCAGCGACCATCTACGCTCTTCTAGCGGTTGCTTGTTTCACCAACGCTGTTTTTGATACAGCCGGGATGACGGTTGTTTTTGCCTTAGTTGGTTTGCCAGCCTTGGTTTCGACCGTTTGGGCCCGTAACGCTGTTCGTGACGCCCGAATGGCTCGACACCGAATTGATATTGAACGACGGGCGCAAGAAGCCTTAGATCAGGAAGATCTAGCACCCAAAGCATGGGCTGCTCGCTTAGCACCAGAGCAGCTGCCAGCATTTGCTGGATTTGAAGTAGGCCGGGTTTACCAAGCCGGTACAGGTCTTATGGCAGGAGATTTCTTTGACGTTTTCGAAGCTAGCCCAACACGACTAGCAGCGGTCATTGGAGATGTTGCTGGTCATGGTATTGAATCTTCGATCACTGCATTTCAGGCCAAGTATCTGCTGCGAACCTTTCTCGCACAGTTTCGGGATCCAGGACAAGCCCTTGAAGAGCTCAACCGGCAGATGTCATCGCTGGATAGAAACGAAGAATTTATTTCGTTAGTTGTCCTAGTTTTTGACACTGAAGCGGAAACTCTTCGGTACGCGTCGGCGGGCCACCCTGCGACATTTCTGTTTCATGAACGCGAGGTAAGGCCCCTGCGTTCCACAGGCCCGCTATTGATGCTTGACATGAATGGCACGTATTTCAGTCGAGAGATTCCTCTAGAGACGGATGACATGGTTTTGCTCTACACCGATGGTTTAGCGGAAGCTCGAACTGGTGACGGAATGTTTGGTGAGGAGCGGATCGGAGACGCATTACGCCGTAATCCCGGTATTGCTCCGGATGTCCTCTGTAAGCAGCTACTCGACGCGGTTAATGATTTTAGTCACGGCATCGTGGAGGACGACATCGCCATATTGGCTATTCGTAAGATCTGAGCCAACTGCGATGCCGTGGTGTGCTTCGTGTGACAAGTTTCTAAGTCCTAATTCTGTTTCGGTTGTGGGTACCTGTCCGACGTGTGGGATCAGGGTGGAAGATTCGGAAGGCAGGCCAGCTCGTTCTCAAAAAGTGCCGTGGCATTTCCAGTTGTTTTTTGTGGCAGCTGTTATTTATCTCGGTTGGCGGCTACTAGAAGGAATTATTGCTCTTCTTAACTGAAAGAAGATTTTGACTTATTAGATCCAAAAGACTTGCGGGCATGTCCAAGGTAGAATGACCACTTCACAGCGGGCTGTGGCGCAGCTTGGTTAGCGCGTCGGTCTGGGGGACCGAAGGTCGGGAGTTCAAATCTCCCCAGCCCGACCACTTGGCGGGCTTTCGGGGTTGGCGGGTAGTTGCCATTTGGGTTTTGGTTCGTGACTGGTGCCGTCGGGATTGTCGGGGCATTCGGGGTTGTCGTTGCGGTCGACGAGGATCCCGTCTTGTTCAGTGAGGTCCTTCTCGCAGTGTTGGCACCGTTGGGGGCGTTTGGCGGCGGCGATGAGGATGGCAAGAATCGGGATTGTGAGTAGCACCCACCACGGAAACCCGCCGCTGTTGTCGTTTTCGGGTTGAGGGATTTGAGCGCCGAGTAGCCCTGTTCGGGTGAAACCGATACTGGGGTCGTTCGGGTCGAGCGGGTCGGTGCCGAGCTGGTTGACTTCTTCGCTGTCGGAGAGGCCGTCGCCGTCGGTGTCGGCGTCGTCGGGATCTGTTCCGAGGGTTTGTTCTTCGCCGTCGGTGAGACCGTCGCCGTCGGTGTCAGGGTTGGTCGGGTCGGTGCCGGTGGCAAGCTCATCGCCGTCGGAGATGCCGTCGTTGTCGGTGTCGGGATCCAGCGGGTTGGTGCCGATGTCGATTTCGTAACCGTCGAGGAGGCCGTCGTCGTCGGTATCAGGGTCGCATTCGTCGGTGCCGAACGCGAGCTCTTCGGTGTCGGCGAAGTTGTCGTTGTCGCAGTCGACACCGGGGTCATCCGGGTCGAGCGGGTCGGTGCCACGGTCGAATTCCTGCTTGTCTCCAAAGTCGTCGTCGTCGGTGTCGTCGTCTTCAGGGTCGGTGCCGATCTCTTCTTCAAGTTCGTCGGGTAAACCGTCGTCGTCGGTGTCGATACCCGGGTCTGTCGGATCCAGCGGATCCGAAACCAGGTCGTTGACTTCTTCGCAGTCGCTGTAACCGTCGCCGTCGGTGTCAGGGTTAGTCG